>Ga0307515_10003955_pt1 | contig 30910 bp, 37 predicted proteins | sample 17_EM_MG_FD_194513 | JGI IMG/M metagenome (GOLD analysis project Ga0307515, IMG submission 194513) | Populus trichocarpa ectomycorrhiza microbial communities from riparian zone in the Pacific Northwest, United States - 17_EM | ecosystem: Host-associated > Plants > Roots > Unclassified | place...
GCGCCGGGAATATCCAGCATATTGCCGAAGAGGAGAGGCGGCCGGTGGCCGGACAGGAGGGACGGCGTGGGGTGGCCGGGCAGGAGGGGCGGCGTGGGGTGGCCGGTTGACAGATGACGGCGACAACAGACAGAAGACAGCACAGCCGGTGGGGCGGGCGGCGGCAGCCTTGGGAATATCTAACATATTCCCGGGAGGGGTGGACACAACGCCGGGTGGGAGACGCCGGGTGGGAGACGCCGACGACGGTGCCGACGACGGACGGATGACACATGACAGTGACGACGGACGGGTGACACCCCGGGCGCCGGCGGTTGGAGCTACCGACGGTGCTATTGGCGGTGGTACGAGCTACTGACGGTGTACCGACGGTGCCTGCTCTTAATAGGGAACGCCTGTAATAACAGGCTTGATATCTTAGAGAATGGTCTGTTATTACAGGCAAACTATGCCTCGGATAGGTGTCGGGAGAGTAGGCGACGGACGACATTCCCTCGCTGTGACCTTCCAGAGGCTTGCCAACTGCAGCACCAGTCTCGGCATCCCAGATTCGAATCGTCATGTCATAAGATCCAGAGGTGATGTTCCGCCCATCGGGAGAGTAGGCGAGGGAGATCACTGCCCCGCTATGCCCCTCCAGAGGTTTGCCAACTGTAGCACCAGTCTCGGCATCCCAGATTCGAATCGTGTTGTCATAAGATCCAGAGACGATGTTCCGCTCATCGGGAGAGTAAGCGACAGAGGTCACTCCCCTGCTATGCTCTTCCAGAGGTTTGCCAACTGCAGCACCAGTTATGGCATCCCAGATCCGAATCGTGTGGTCAAGAGATCCAGAGATTATGTTCCGCCCATCGGGTGAGTAGGCGAAGGACATCACTTCCCCGCTATGCCCCTCCAGAGGCTTGCCAACCGCAGCACCAGTCCCGGCATCCCAGATTCGAATCGTGTTGTCAACAGATCCAGAGATGATGTTCTGCCCATCGGGAGAGTAAGCGACGGAGGGTACTTCCCCGCTATGTCCTTGCAGAGGTTTGCCAACTGTAGCACCAGTCTCGGCATCCCAGATTCGAATCGTCTTGTCATAAGATCCAGAGACGATGTTCCGCCCATCGGGAGAGTAGGCGACGGACGACACTCCCTCGCTATGCCCCTCCAGAGGTTTGGCAGCTGCAGCACCAGTCTCGACATCCCAGATTCGAATCGTCTTGTCGAGAGATCCAGAGACGATGTTCCGCCCATCGGGAGAGTAGGCGACGGAGATCACTGCTCCGCTATGCCCTTCCAGAGGTTTTCCAACTGCAGCACCAGTCCCGGCATTCCAGATTCGAATCGTCTTGTCAACAGATCCAGAAATGATGTTCCACCCATCGGGAGAGTAAGCGACGGAGGGCACTTCCCCGCTATGCCCTTCCAGAGGTTTGCCAACTGAAGCACCAGTCTCGGCATCCCAGATTCGAATCGTGTTGTCAACAGATCCCGAGATGATGTTCAGGCCATCGGGAGAGTAGGCGACGGATGGCACCCCCCCTCTATGCCCCTCTAGAGGTGTGCCTACTACGGTACCAGTCTCAGCATCCCAGACCCGAATCGTCTGGTCTAGCGATCCAGAGACGATGTACCGCCCATCCGGAGAATAGGCAACGGACCACACCTCGTCGGTGTGCCCCTTAAGGGGCTCACCACTTATAGCACCAGTCTCGGCATCCCAGATCCTAATGGTCATGTCGTCGGATCCGGAAATAATCTGCCGCCCATTGGGGGAATAGCTCAAACGATTAACAGGGCCAGTATGTCCAGTCCATGGCAATGGCGGTACTGGCCATGACGACAATCTTCCTCCCACCATCTTGATGGCCTTAGTAAACCTCGTGCTGAAGGTGTTTGATAAAGTAGAGCGTAAGGGCAAGAAGGGTGGGGTTGAAAGATACGTGTGCGGAGCGCTGATAGAGATGGGGGTACGAAAGGCGATGATGAAACGGCAAACGTCCTGAATTCTCTCAATGAGGGTCGGATTTCTATTCTACTGCCAATCAGAATTACCCAAAATACTAGTTGGGAGCTGGACTCACCTTGGCCCAAGACATCAAGATTCGAATGCCTGGAGCACCCATCGGAACCATTCCCAAAATGCTCAATACTTCAGCCCAAAATAATGGGTACAGTCCTTCAAAGAATTCCTCCAAGCTATCCCACACCCGCCGATCATTATTGTCGGGAGCAAAACAAAGATGATTTGACCAATAAAGACAACTATATTGCAAGCAGTCGGGAATGTTCTTTATGATTCGGGATTGGAGATCTTTAATTTCCACATTGGCGAGTCGGGAATCTTCGAACCCGCAGATATTGAAACGGAGTTGGCAAACCATCGTTTTGAGGCAAGCAATCCCCAGCTGCACATTTGCATCCTGGCGGTTGATCTGATAGTCGCGGGAGCAGCCGTCGCTGACAAGGAATTCTGAAATTGATAAATGCCGGACACGAATCCCTCCATTGGTGCCTTCATCTCGATAAAGCAAAGAGCTGAGATCATCCACCCACTTTTTGACGAGGTTGGGTTCCACTCCAGCCAGGTCTGCAATTGTCTCCTCGCACAGAACGCGGTATGGAGCTGTTGATAGAACGACTCCAATGACCCGCTGAAACTCGGCATTACTATGCACTATTCGTGAATGTAGGATATTCGAGTAGAGCCCGTATAGAGGTTTCAACCCAGCACCGACTTCTTCGGAGGTTGCCTTCAAAAACTCTGTGGGGTTCGCACAACGCTCAATGGCAAGAACAAGGGTCCTGATGAAGATGAATAGGCCATTCGCCCGGGAGATAATTCTGTCCAACAGCGATTCTTCTGGCCAAGGCGTGGGGAGATGCCATTGTTGGGCGACCAGATCGAACTCGCTTTGGGCAAAGATTCGCAAATCATGATTGGCTTCTCGATCTTCACCCAAATCATATCGCAAGTATGACGAACGTGTGAGTCGATCGAAGACGTGTTGGATATCAGCTTCGGGTCTGCTGGTGATGATAATTTTCAGCCACGGTGCACGTGCTGCTGCACCAGTCAGAAGCCTCAGGAGGGCTGGGCGACTACGATTGCTGCCGCATTCGTCGAATGCGTCAATGACAAAGACGAGGAAATCATTTGGGCGTTTGGGAAGGTCATCGAGCAGCTCAAGGAAGAGTGAGTCCTTCATTGACCCTGGTGTCAGGTGCGGGTCGTTACGAAGATAATTTGCCACAATCCTTCGAAAGTGGGGGAAGGTTTCCGCCAGCTTGTAGATGAGAGTCGGGAGGATATTCTTGGACTCGCTCAGGTTAGGATCATCCCTCCGGCAGAAAAAGGCCCCAGCAAGCTGCCTTTGTTCGTGAAGGCTCGCACAGACCGAGTGAGCCAACGACGTTTTGCCGATTCCGGGTAAGCCGTAGATCCAGTAAGTATTGCTCTGGAGAAGGTCTTTCTCCTCTGATATATTGGCTACCCAATCTACGATCTCTTGGAGGCGAGATTTTCGGGTATCTTTCATACAGCTGAGGGTTCGGTCATAGCCAGTCTTGATAGGTTCAAGTCGGCTGAGTAGAAGCTCTTGCTCTACAGAAAAGCTACTAAGAATGGGCTCGCGCTATATTGAGAAAACGCGTGCTTACCGAACCTTTGGGCCAGGCGCAGAGCCTCGACATCGACTGCCCGCAGGAAGTCTTCAATAACATTTGCTAACTCTTCACCCATTTTTTCCATCATTTCTTTGTCCCTCGAATAAAGCAGCGCGTCTCCGGTTCGTTCTGCGACCATCAGCATTTGCGGAATCTAGAAAAGAGACAACATACTGAATCTCCCACGCTTGACGTACTCACATAAGAATTTGGCGATCGTTTGCATTACTTCGAACATTCGGGGCATTATTTTATCCAAGATATCTGTCTCTTCGTTGACGATTTCGTCTGCGACCTTGTCGGCCAAAGGCGAGACGCGCTGCAACTGATCCAACAGGCCTGATGGCACCTGGTCGTATTTGTTTTGTTCCTTCAGGAGCTGAACGATCAAGCGTTACCTCTGCTTTTGATACGCCAATAGAGAGCACGAACCTCAAATATGACTTTGGCAACACCGAAGACAGCCTTTGCGATCGGATTCCACTAAGGGGTGTCAACGTCCTGCTGGTTTCCAAACGGCAGAGCTGACCTCAGCGAATATAACGCCAAGTTGAATCCCTTTTCCTAAAGTCTTCTCCATCGATTTACTCATGAGTGGTGTGTATTCCTCCATCAAACCTTCGAGTTTCTGGAGCGACGAGCGTAGCGATTCCGTCTATGCGGTAATGGTTAGCTGGCCGAGGCACTTTGTGGTAAAGTGACGGACGGTAGCACCCGCAGAGAATCGTAATTCTAGTGACACATGATTCTTTCCAATGGCAACGTCCTCTGCCCTTTTGTTAGACACAAACGAATTAGTCGGTTATCACGACTGACTCTGTACAATAAACTCATGCTTTGTGGTATCCCAATACTCATCATAGACTTCTTGTGAGTCGATATCTTCGTTCGCCTGTGTCTTCTTTTCCTTGAACAGAAGCATTGTGACCCTTTGGATCCTCACACGCATTTTGGATGTCGGAGAAATATCTCTACGAACACAGGACCTTCAGTGGGTATATATATCCAGAACAAAGGGCGTACACGAGTTGGATTGGTGTCCAGGTCTGGGTAGCACCCTTATCAAATTCTATCTTCCGATCTCCCACAAACAACTCCAGGTAATACCTCGAATCTGTACCACCGTACAAATTGATCTCTGTATAACGTACAAGATTGATCAGCGGTGTGACCAAGATTGGAGTGAAGCGCCGCACGGTCTAAATGAAGGCTTGGAGGTGGTCAGACAACAATGAGACGCTAGGATTCTGGGTTCTCACAAGTCGATTGCCTTTGATGCTTGAGTGGCCATGTTGGTTTGTCTTCGAAGACTGAGAGGGGAGGATATGGAGAGGGGAGAAGGTGCGAGGGCCAATTGCAACATGGGCTCAGTGAGGTAGATTGTCGCTGCAGATGTTCCGTGGTATGAATGAAAATGAAGGGCGAGGCAACCGCATTCACTCATAGAAACTATGCCCTCGCCGACTGAGCATGCGCGTCTGTATCGCCCGTGCCACATGTTCCAGTCGCGGTCACGGTCTGCAGAGATGCGCAATCGGTAATAATATCCACGATGACAACGACAACGACAGATCGAATATCAGCCTCTCCCCACCAGCGACGTGTCCTTTAATTGACCACCGTCTATAGAGGGCCTATGCAATAAAGGTCTAAAGGAGACCTGTCGGATCTCATATCTTCTGTCATTTTTTCCACCTGTTGCACATCCGCCGTGCCTTGTGTATCGATATTCAGCGAGCCTCGACCAGCGGAGGCATTTCTTATGTCCAATTTCCCACCAAAGTAGTGGACCATCTAATGTAGTACTACATTCTTGGCCCTCAACCGTTTATAAATGTCCTAGTGCGTCCTTTCAATCCTCAAACTCCGATAAGTACTCGATCGGAGATCGAGACCTTATTACGCACCCAGCAATTGATTTGGAATGCACGTGTGTAACGTGTATAGCATAGAACTCATGTAGCGTAGAACCTGCCCTCCTGCCACAATCTATGGCGTCGATGTGTCTCTGTCGTAATTGTTATTGCTACAAAAAATGCACCATCTCGTCTGTCCTCCTTAAATCTTAGTAAACTACTAAATAGGATGGTCCAAGAAATTATAGAAGTAGTGAGGAAACAGCTGGACGTTGTGGCACATTCAGGGATTTGACCAACTTACAGCATCGTAATTTTCAGTACCCCATACAATCGGGACATCAACTAATACGTAACAATTCGATGGCATTTCATTCAGCGAGTCTGCAAGTTTCTCTCAGGCTCAGTTTGATCTGATCCTTGCCGCATATATGCACTCTACAAACCCTCGATCGTTGGTTCCGATTAATCATTGCATCATAAATTTTAGTTTTCATTCGGTTCTTGCTTCTCTCCTATACAGCATTTCCCCCTATTCTATCAACGGACGGCAGAGTCCCTATCGCTCCGCGATGTAGTCAACGAACGGCCATTTACCTTGTCACTCCCAGTGATACTGTACCTTAGCTGGCGTTATAGCCTGTGACTATCAACGGACGGCTATTTATATTGTCCCTCTTGCGGACCCTCGAGCTCACGTCGCCCCGGGTACTATACCCACCTACGGCATCCGGTCCCCACTTGCCCACCCATTTGCTGACGCCAGGTCCCTACAACAGCAACGTTCGTTCGAATACAGTGGAAAAGTGGTGCCTTCAATATCCCAATGTAATTGGCCGTAGACCTGCACGGGTTGATCGTATGGTATGTGTACGGGGCAACACATTGGAATCTTCCGAATCCCTCGGTATGTGGGCAGAATATTGGTCTCCGTCTTGGGAGCGTGATCGTGGTTGAAGTTCCAAGATGTGAGCGGGCTATAGAATTGCAATCAATGAGAATAAATAAAACAAACTAGCACGATTCTTACCAACCTTTTCATAGAAAATCCAATCATTCAATTCGGAAGTATGGACTAGCTCATTTCCCAAGTTTCCGACGAGATTCGACATATGCTTAGGGACTGTTCCTCGAGTTTCGTGTGATATTGGTGTCTGATGGGCCTCGGGGCGCACCATGCGGCAGCTCGACAGGGGGCTACGACTTTCGGCCTCGTTTGAACGACGACAATTACTACCCTTGAGGCTGAGGAACATGTGGGATATCATCACCACTGATAGTACTTGTGTAATGCGTTGGAGGAGTAGTTGAAGAGCGGAAGGGAGCGTGGCGAAGGTGACCACTGTGGCAACATTAAGGATAAGGACCGTGGCTGAGAAGCGGATCAATATACTTCAATTCATGACTTCAGGAGTTGCTTACCGAAGTAGTAGATACCGTCTTGGAGCATGCGTTCCGCGAGAGTTACTCGAACCCCCGTCTTCCGCAGTCTGATTGCACGAAAGAGTGTCAAAGCCGTGACAACGCCATCGAATATAACATTTCCTATCCATCCAGCTATTCTCCATGGGCCACTGCATATTGCCTGTAAACTTGCTGCTAAAACTGCCAAACGAGCACTTACATCTTCCACTCCAACGTGCCAACGTATCTGCCAAGAAAGCAGACTAAACACCGTTAGAACCGAATACGACGTGACGAGGGTGAGCCCTGACCTGTATATGGATCGTGCAATTGAGAGACCTGTGGTATATATTTTACGGGCTGTGTGAATGTGAGGGCCGCCGGGTACTTTAACCTCTTGAATCAGCATAGTAGCGAGGACGGAACTGCTTTGACTGACGACTTGAAGTCCCAGAGAGCAGGAGTAGACGGTGATCAGAATCAGCAAGATCAGGCGGTTGCCACCAAATAGTGCCCAACATCGAAATGAAAGGATAGCTGTTGGTCCAGTGTAAGATATTCGGTTAGCCTACATACGATCGACACACCGGCAATGAAGAATTGCGAAATGATTGTCGTATAAAGAGGGAGCCAACTGTAATGTTCACATCTTCGGCGACTTCAGCATTGTATGTTGAAGAGACAGAGAGAGGTTCTGAACGTACAACTGCCAAGAGTCAATATTGGCTTACTGTATGGGGCAGGGTGGACATACGACACCTGCGTCTACGACTATTGGCAGAACCACATAGTTGATAAGGTTCAAGTATCGATGCTAGTCAGAGTGTCTGATCTCAGTTGCAATTCCACTGGTGCACGGTGATAGGCACTGACACCAACCCATAAAGCTTTTGCGCCGGACCATGTGCCATCTCTCCATATTCGTTGCATTTCAACTCCGAATGTCAAAAGGAAGTCATACAGCAGTATTACGGAAGCCGCAGCGTTGAAATATCTTGATAATATCCTGCGATCATTGGTCAACTGCCTTTTCGTCTTTCTCTATGACTGCATACGCTTGTTCAACTAAAGTTATCCAACCATCAGATGGAGAGGGAGGGAAACCAGGAGGGGGCTGCAACGGTGACGGCAAGCCAGTTGCAGTTGCAGCGAGAGGCATGGACGAAAGTACGAGCAGGGAGGGCCAGGGAATAGGAGGGCAGTAGCGGTGAGCAAATATAAAGTCCATTTTGGACATTCACTGAAAGCGGTCCCGCGAAGAGTACGCCGAACTCTGCTGCGGCCATGAACCGAGTAAACGATCGACCCGTCGGCAGCGGTCTGACTTTAATTCTCGTGACATATTGTGGGACATTCGCACTGCGCGCTGCCATGACCACCCGCAGCGAATAGAGCATCCTGCCATTGTCCTTCCATTGGCTTGCCGGGCAATCTCTGAACCGTAAAATTAATCGTGAACGCCGTCCTGACCGTGTTGAACCCGACGAGACGGATTACCAGCTGTTGGTATGCGGAACGACCTCAGCTCTGAATGTTTGCATTAAGCAGTCTCTTGCGTGCCCCTCCTACTCGACTTCCCGTATTTGAGTTTACTGAGTTGTGTGGGAAAGGGGAAAAGGTACGAGATTGCAACCTCTGACAACAAAGCGAGGAGCAAAGCAAGCCGGGAAAATGCGCCCGGCCGTCGTGTTTGCATACCATCCCGGCGGTTGCACAGATGAACATTAAGAGAGCTAAATTAAGGATATTCAACCTGGAAGAATTTACAATAATTCTCGGGGTTACCCGGAAATTTCGATCCCGGTTCCTGGGAATATCTAGGGATGGAATGCTCCCCGTCCTGGTCGTCCGAAATCCCCATCCCTTCTTATCCCTGTCTCTCAGGATCTTATTCCATCTCTGTCGCCTCCAATGTCCCCCGAACAGAATTGAGTACTAGTTCACGTCGCGCAAACCTTGGCCTCACGATTCGGAGTATTGGCAAGTGGGCCTTCGACTAATGTATTTTATTCATTCTATTTAGTCTCGATGGTGAGGTAATGCAAACCCCAAAACAGTTTCAACTCAAACTGTACTATAAACGAAACCCGGCCTAAACCGAAATGACTCCAGTAACGTCAGGGTCAACACAAACTGTTAAACAAATTGGTTCATTAACTATTTGAGACCGTATTGTTTTCAGAATTGTTTCACTCACAATCATTTGAGTCTTTGCCCCTATCGACTCACTGGCCGCAGTTTGTGTGTACTTGGAAGCACTTGGGTGCTTGCCAGTACACACATCGACGGCATGTTTGAGGAATGTAGCTTATTCGTTTCTCAGTTTGCCAGGCATGAAGCAAAGTCTTTGGCTCTGCATGAGTCTGGCTGATGGTAGATATTTGAACTTTATTACCCGCAATTACGACACTATAGTGCCAGGTGCTTGTATATGTGAATGAAAGTCATGGTGACTAGTCGTCGAAACGTGCAGGGGCTGTCAACACAGGTAAATGAATGTCCCCAGATGACTACGCACACCCACAAGCAGGCTCTCAGTCAACATATACTGTCAAACCCGCCTCAACCGATCAGCGGAACCCGAATCAAATCATTGATGAGCCTCTCGGTTGGAGGAATTCCGCCTCGATCCTGGCTAAACCTAACCCGGCAACTCTATCAGCCTCAAAGCAACTCACACTTTTACCGTTCCACAAACAAGGTACCAGTGATGCGCATGAAGCACGTCTCCGGTATTTATTCAAACCTCTGCCTAAGTTCCTCCCAGCGCGTTCTGCAGTTTCTAGCCAATCTTCTTGCTGAACTCGTCCACGGGCACGGCGGTCGACTTCTTCGGTGCTCCCGAATACACGCGTGGATATGGCTGCGCGGCGAGGGGTCTTGTTCGACATGTTGCGCGATATTACCTCGTTCCTAATCCCTCTTTAATACACATCACCTGTCCTGATTTTGCCAGTTCTTGGCCTCTCGGGTGAGTTGCTAGGGTATATTCTCAAATACGCCAGCGAATACCGTCTTCGATTCTACCGAGATTAGCTAGAGGATCAAGAAGAAGAAGATGGTAACTATGATGGAGAGAACCAGTCCAGCCTACACTGACACGACAAGACTACTACTTTTCTCGTTACTCCATACTGGTTTCTTGTAAAGTATGAACTCATATCGTCACTACATAGTTTCTCATACAATATGAGCTCAACCCTTAATGGACCGCTTGCCCATGTTGTGTATCTAGTGATCAGGATCTAACAATTCTCAAGGCACAACACTCGACCCACATTGCTGAATACTCGGGTAGTCACAAACGACATGAAACACAGAAGGTAGCCAGGATGAGAGGCTTTCTTTCACATCACCCATACTTCCCACGTCACGAAGATGCTTTGGGCGGAGTCAAAGTCATGGGAATCCATGAGAAGGTTAAGGACCCGTTCTTCCTTACGGGGGGGCCGATTCAGCCTTAGGTCAAAAGCGTCGCAGCCAAGTAAAATGTTCTCGAGGTCCGTCAAGGACGATCTAGACGCGGCAACGCAGACTGGAGTCTTCGGGTGTATCCCCGTCGTGCACTAGAGAGAATGCTCCGCATGTTTGTTCGCTCAAAAAGTCAAGGATGACATGCTTGGATGCGAACCACACAAGCTCGATTCATACATACACAAACTTGAATTTTTCGTGTCGTAGGCAGATACTGTCAAGAACCAGGTTCAGGTTTGCTGCAAGGACGCTGACTCCATCACTACATATGGGCGAGTGGGAAAATCCGACGCGGCGACGGCAAGATGAACAGATTGGATTGTGCCGCGTAGATCGACGCACGCAGAAGGTAACTAGTAGCACCAAAGGGACGAGCTGTTGAGCTTGATCGATCGTAGCTAGTTGTATGTATCGTACTTCGTCTACAGCGTCGCGCCTCGAGCGTCTCTTACTCTGGAAAATCGGGAGCGCCATGAGCATGACCATAAAGTGCCGGTCGTGAATCTAACGCACTGGAACGAGCCCTCATTTTTCTTCTCTTGCGACGGAGTCTGCGGGAGCGCTTCTTCTTCCACTTCTCTCTCATCTAGGCACAGGGAACTGGTCAGTCGAGTGTTCGAATTGTTGAGGTCGTCGTTCTCGTGGGGCTCACATTGACTTCCTGATTTTAGAAGGATGAGAGAAGTCTAAGCCTTAAACTCGGAGTATGTTTGGCCTTGTTGTTGGCGGTCTCACCACCTGACGCCTACCACTCGAAAAGCCGGTATTATTTATAATCGGTTTAGAATACAACGAGTGCCAAATAAGGAGAGAGAAGGCTTCATGTGAAGACCATCCGTGGTGGTCCGTCTTGTTCCGCATCTTCCACGAGCGTGCGCATCTCCTTGGCCTTTTTCGCCTCAACCTCAGCTATGTCCTCACCCTCCATAATATAATCAATGTATGCGATGCCCCAAGCTGTGGTCCCCACTTTCGAAGTGCCGCCAACGACATACATGTGCTTGTCCTCAGGTAGGTGTTCCCAGCGTAGCTGCGTAGGTTGCTTATCTTGAGGGTCTGAGAAGAACAGGTTAAAATCTAGGTTAAGAGGTGCCGGCTGGCACTCACAATGCAGCTGCCCTGTATGCACCTCGTATGCAGCTCGAGGTTTGTATAGAGCCGCCTGCCGTGCAGCAAGGCTGGCCTTCGCCTGTGTGGCAGCAGCCTCGTCAGCACTGTCCCAATCAAAAGTCATCGCCTCGTCTTCTTTCCTGAGCGAGGCGTCCATGTCATCCCCCTTGGTTGCACCTTCAGCCGGTGACACCGCGGCGGTATGGATGGTAGTGCTCCACCGATCACCGGGTCCAAACCTGTGTCGTGTTTCTTCGACTCTAGCACCAGCGACTACCCGACCCTCCCTTTCTGCACGAAGTTCGTCGTTGCACTCCCAAACAGAATACGCGCAGGCGGCCATCCAATTCTCCTCCGTTAAGTTCTCGCGAGCGAGCATAGCTTTCTTGGTTGAGGACATCTCGCCACGGAACGGTCCGACACCGTCCGAGCCGAAGAATGTCGTTGGGCCTCCCGCCTTGTAGATCCCTGTGCGGGACTCCTTTGCACCCTTAACGATGATATCTGCAGCGGTAGTAGACGTGTATCCAATTGGTTCTGCGGGCTCTTGAACTACTTCGCCTGGTTTGAAACCCTTTTCTTCGCATTCCTTCTTAGCATAGTCCTCATAGTAATCGTCTATTACCCACCGCCCATCTGCGCACATATTTGGATAAGCTGTCAATGTAATGAGAAGGAACCAGACGCACTCCTGACAATCTTCGCTCCATGTTGTTTAAACGCCGAGCGTGCGGTCACCATTGTGACGCTTCGATGCCTCAGATTGGTATGCAATTTGCTAAGATCGATCAAATACTCCTTCTCCGCTTGAGTTAAATTCAACTTGAGCATCATAGGATTGCGTCGGAAATAATAAAGCGAATCTCGATAGCCGCAAGCACGGGCACAGTCGATAGCAAGCATATACTTGACGTCATTGTTGCGGGTGGGGACGGTGAAAGTGTTGGTCTTGAATTCTCGACTGCCCAACAGGTTACCATTGACGTCAATTTTGGTATTGCCCATGTCGTTCTCAAGCGTCTCGAGGTTATCGCGTGATACTATGTACTGAATGCCATTTACTATTACGTATGGTTTGGGAGCGTCGGGTGCAGCAGCTGCGTCTCCACCTAAAGGCGCGTTATTTCTCCAATTCGATCCCTTCGGTGACTAACTGAGACACGCACCAGGATCAATGACAGCAGGAGAGTCCGCAGGTATTTCAAGATCCTCCTCATAATCTACTCCCTCATCCGAGGGTGTAGGCGGTCTCTTCAATGTGAGTTTAATCCGGTTCGTGCTACCCTTCGGTCGCCCTCGAGGCCGACCTGTCCCCGCCCCACTCCCACTTGCTTTGGGTCGCCCACGAGGATTTCCACGCGGGCGTATCACAACTTTGAGTCGCTCCTCTGGAACATCGTCCGAAACTCCTGAGCCTTCTCCAGAGTAATCACTTTCGTCGGATTCTATGTGTGGCATTTGTACTTAGAAATGGCAACACACGATTTGAGGTTGAGGAACCGGAGGAGATTGAGTAAAGAACAAAGAAGGGCACAGTTTAGACCAAACAAGTCCCTCCCCAAGGGCGCACACCTCTACAAAGTCTGGATCGCATTCTGGTGTTACACCTCTTCAAGTAAACAGCCTGAACTTGCTCACCTGCCAGTTATGCCAGGAGCGTTCTCGAGTTGCTAGATTTTTAGTCCTGCCTCTCAGCACCATTTGGGATACTGGGATACCTTTCAAATGTACTGACATCCTACGCTTTAATTAGTGCACCCACAACGATACCTGCCCCATACTGGTTCCTGATTTTAGCCGGATGATTCCCCAGTACCCATACTCACATGACGAGATGGAATGGTATCGGCTATCAAGTTTTCTGGGGAGTCTCTTAAATGTGATACAGAACCATGAATGTCAGTTCTGCAGCCACGACGATGGCGGGCGCTCTCCAAACCGACCGTTTCTCTGGGGCCGCTCCAGGCGATGTCACCTCCAAAGGCCGGGACATCGGCTCAACCTTGTCAGGTACGTGTAAGCTTCCTCCTGCTATGGTGCTTGGAGGGTAATTGATGCGCCTCCTATTCTACAGATAATTAATTGGATTGTAACTAGGCCTCGTATCATCATGGTTACGTCAAGTTCTACAAACCTCGACTCGATTGGTCAGAGTGGAACAATTCCATACCTCGCTTGCAAGGTCCATGTGCCCCTACAGTGTCAGTTACACGGTTAAGCAAATACCTGAGTCAGGAGACCCTTTTCAGCGACGCCACTGACAGGAACACCTTTGCTGGGTGTCGGTTCATGTAGTTTTATGCCCTTCAGCATATTGTGATAACCGCAGAACACCCATTTCTCCCTCTGAAACCTTCATCACCTCTGGCTTCCAGCTGGCGGTACCACTCATTTGTGTACTCTTAGAGGCTTTGAACCAGCATTGGGGAAGTTCCAGAGGACATGGAAAGTGCAGGAGTCTCTTGGTAGAGAATGAATCGATCTTAGCTTGTCATACCGCTGTTTGTTTAGCCCCGTGCCGACCTCTGTACGTTTGCTTCTTCGTACAGCATTGATTGAAGCGGCAATACAGCCCCGGCGTAGAACCCTGGCCGTCTTTGACGTACTCATATTCAGGGTCGAACACATTTTCGACGCGACCTCGACCGGCTGGTCGCGACGCAATTTAGAAAGAAGGCTGCTGGGTTGATGTTGTCGCGTTCTATAAATTTTCTGACTCGAATACGACCCGTAGCGAGCACAATTTGCCGTGGAATCCGAGTCAGCCCGTCAAGCTTCCATCCCGCACTTGGCCATTACCACGTCCGTCGTCTTTCAGCAATGGCTGACAAACAACCGTCTCAGACGCTCGAAGTATGTCTCAGAACCATGATAACGATGTTCTCGAACTGATTTCGGCCTCGACTTACAGTTGAGCCCACCGCCAGATTTCTTCCAGTCCCGCATCGAGCTCTTTGACAAGTACAAGGCCGAGTATGACGAATGGGTTTCAAGTAGGCTCAGTTTTGCCCATCGCAGTAACCCAGAATGCTGAGATCGGACATGCCACAGATCAACCATGCCAGGAAATCTCGATCACAATGCCTGATGGCGCACAGCGCAAAGGAACGAGCTGGAAGACATCTCCTATGGAGGTTGCAACACAAATCTCCAAGTCTCTTTCCGAGAAGATCGTCATTGCTAAGGTCGATGGAGTGCTGTGGGACTTGGAACGACCGCTCGAGAAATCGTGCTCGCTCGAGCTACTTGATTTTGAGCATTCAGAGGGTGTGTGATGCCATCTACTACCTGATAATTTAGTCGATTCACGCCGCTCACAGGCAAGCAAGTTTTCTGGCATTCGTCTGCACATGTCCTCGGAGAAGCAGCGGAGAAACATTATGGGTGCCACCTTTGCTTTGGTCCTCCCACAGATGAAGGCTTCTTCTATGATATGACTACCCACGAACGGTAAACGCTGTTGCCCCCTCCGTCGCGGCCGTCTATCATTGATCACCGTTGTAGACATGTTCACCCTTCAGATTACCCCTCGCTTGAAACCCTCTCCAAAAGTGCGATCAAGGAGAAACAAAAGTTCGTCCGTTTAGAACTGCCTAAATCCGTCTTGATGGAGATGTTCAAGGTGAGCAGGCTTCAATAGTATTAACCTCTGTTAACCTTCCTTCTCAGTACAACAAGTACAAGCTTCACTTTATCGAAACGAAGGTTCCGGATAATACCACTACAACGGTATATCGTTGTGGACCGATGATCGACCTTTGCCTAGGCCCACACGTACCACATACAGGCCGCATCAAGGCATTCATGGTCACCAAGGTACGCCCCATTTCCAATGTGAACCTCTCCATGATAGCTTTGTTGTAGCATTCCGCATCGTACTGGCTCGGCGACGCGAATAACGACGCCCTCCAACGGATATACGGCATCTCCTTCCCCGATACCAAGCAACTCACAGAATACAAGAAGTTCCTCGAGGAAGCTGCGAAACGTGACCATCGGAAGATAGGGAAGGACCAAGACCTGTGGTTCTTCGATGAGATCTCGCCTGGAAGCTGCTTTTGGCTCCCACACGGTGTACGAATCTATAACGCATTGATGGACTTTATCAAGGAGGAGTACCGGAAGAGAGGGTATACCGAGGGTGCGTGTTCGCGTCAACCCGCAATACGCACTAACAGGACTCAAAGTCATCTCGCCCAACATCTTCTCCTCCAAACTCTGGGAGACCTCTGGCCACTGGGACCACTATAAGGATAATATGTTCGTTCTCGATATCGAAAAGCGCACCTCTGCCCTCAAAGCAATGAACTGCCCTGGACACTGTATCATGTTCGATTCTCGGGACAGGAGCTACCGAGAGCTGCCATTACGATATGCCGAATTTGGGGTTCTTCACCGAAATGAAGCGAGCGGTGCTCTGAGTGGTTTGACAAGAGTACGGAGATTCGTGCAGGACGATTCACATAGTAAGCATGCTTCTCGTCACTCGGTGAAGCAATGGTGTCCTGATGCTCTTCTTTTGCGTAGTTTGTAAGTTCAGCAATAGGAACGGCAAGGTCGACTGCCCATCATATTATCGCAGTCTGCACCACCGACCAGATCAAGGATGAGATGAACAACCTATTCAACTTCCTCGATCGCGTTTACAGTCTTTTTGGTTTCACCTACAAGCTCGAGCTCTCCACACGGCCTGAGGGGTTCCTCGGAAAGCTTGAGGACTGGGAGAAGGCAGAAGCTGTGCGTGATTTGCATCACCATGTCCACCATATACACGCTTAGGATTCTTTTTATCTACAGCAACTCGAGGAAGTCCTCAACCTGAAATACCCGGGTAGCTGGACCCTGAATCCTGGTGATGGCGCGTTCTATGGGCCGAAGATTGATATTCGGATCCAGGATGCATTAAAAAGATGGCATCAATGCGCTACTATCCAGCTTGATTTCCAATTACCACAGAGATTCGGGTTGAAATATCGGTACGTAGCCTGAACGCTTTTTCTCGGCTCTAATGAATGAAGGCGGCTGCAAACAGTGGTGAAGAAATATCCGCAGCCAATGCCGAACCACTACGACCAGTAATGATCCATCGTGCTCTCCTAGGCAGCATCGAAAGATTCACTGCTATCGCCACAGAGCACTTCGCAGGGAAGTGGTACGTGTCTATACTTTTCTGACCTATCACACGACACTGAGCAATCTGATCAGGCCATTCTGGCTGTCTCCACGACAAGTGCTCGTTATTCCTGTCTCGAAACCCTTCGTATGGTGACCTTCCAATTTCGATTCGCCGCAGTGCTCACATCTAGACAGTATGACTACGCAGAAGAGGTGAAGGACAAACTGTGGGATGTTGGTCTCTACGCGGACGTTGATAATGGCGTCGATACGTTGAACAAGAAGATCCGAAATGGTGAAATTGCTCAGTACAACTTCATTTTCGGTACGTTGGCGCTCTTACCCGTGTCCCCTGATTTCCGCTCACACAACACTCGCAGTCGTCGGTGAAGAAGAAATGAACGCCCGTGCAGTCAACGTACGGAACCGTGACGATATTGGTCAGAAAACTCGCGCTCCCACATTCCCGCTGGAAGAGGTTGTCATGAAGCTGGTCAACTTGAAGGCGACGCGGTCGTTAGAAAACAAGATTTAGGCTGCCGTTCACCTCATGAGATTTGGATGTGCACTATTCTGAACGAGTCGTATTTCTATCGAGCACACAAGGTAAAATCGTTATGAACCACGAGGTAGTTCGACGTCCATCATTGTTTTCGTTCCCCAGGCCGTGTGAGCTCGAGGATTAGTGATAATAGTCTTTATCTTCGTTGCTTGTCTACTATCCTCCCCTAACTCAAAGCTGAACCATTTATGCGAGAGGGTCGCCCACGCTCGGGTTGCATGGACGCTGAATCACCTGTCAGTAACGACCAAGGTCAGGGAGGAATAAAACACACTCTGAATGTGCTGCTGAGACCTGTGCTGCATCCGCGGCAAGCTGACCACGCCTAGACGGGAGTTAGGAACAGGACAAATCGGGGGGGTGGACACGCACTCGCTCCAATATCCTTCGGCCTCCCCAACCGCCCAAATTTCATTTACAAACTTTGTAGCCTCCTTCCCGTCAATGGTATCAGTACCCCATGTAGCGAGCTTCTCTTTCAAGGTGCGCATCTGAATGAGGCGTTCGTCCGAAGCGATGGACTCGTTGGATGGAAGAGCACAGGATGAACATTCACAGAAGAAGTTGTACGTATTTGATAGGTAAGACTGTCGTTCACTCCGAGGGCGTTTTGTGTCAATGTAGGCGGTTAAGAGTTCCTGGCCTTCCTTGATTGGTTTGAGAGCGTAAACGACTACGGTAGTAGACGTGGTGAGTTGGCGCTCCCCTCTATGACTACATTTGATATGGGCCTACCGAGGATCTGCTCTTCTTCCCGCCAGCTATACATGGTGTTGAAAGCGGAAGAACACCCATGGTTCATTCGTGCTGTCCTAGGGAATATCCCAACTTGGCTCCCTGCAGCTATGGCATTCGTTTGGAACTTGGCAAGTGCGAGGCGCTCTCCTTTCGCATCGGGCTCCGAATGATGGGATAGCCCATCGAACAAGCGCCTGTCTTCAGGTGACAGGCCACCTACGAGTGTGTTGATAAGATCTGTTGCTGACCCAGTTACTGAAGGCGGAGCAAGAAAGAGTGGTTTCTCGCGGAGGATCATGGCACCTTGCTGGCAGTTGTGAGTCTAACCCTCTGGGACTTATGGCCTTTGTAGCATACTGGTATGTCCTTGGTAGCTACAACGCCCTTTCCTCGACCAGGGATTTTGACAACTTTCCAGAAATCGCCGCGTTCGTCCAGCGCATCATCATAATATGATTGTTTCGCGAAATAGAGTCCAGCCACAAGTATCAAGGATGAAATCAATGATACTAGGGCAGAGTACCTGCCGCAGCTCGATGGTTGGCGCAGAGTCTTCGGTTGAGGTTGTGGTTTACGTGCCATGTGGCAGAGAAACTTCAATGAGGCTCGTGAGATACCGTAAGATTCAGCACAGAGGGGTCTATTCATGTCATAAGGGAAAAGTAATAGCTTAAGGAAATGGTTAAACGTTCAAGCGGAGTATGAGCTAATTGGGCGCGACAGCTTGACAGGTTTGAGGCACCACCAAGTACACTTGCTCCAAGATTGGACGAGATATGTGCTAGGATATCGGATGGAATGGCCTCCAAGCCTGGCTTCCCTTAAGGCGTCAGTTTCTGCAGATTCCCCACCTTCTGCACGGCCGTTGCCAGTACGTCGCTTCATCCTCGTTGCATACAGCGAACAAGTAGCGAGGGGAGAACGGACCTGCACAACAGCTGACTCTTCTTTCCCCTTCCAGGCCTTCCATGTCAACATGTCAATGCCTAGATTAGGGGACGATAGCCATGCACCTGCCGTGTTGGGACCAGGCGAATGCGCAGACTTCGTTGTACCAGCGTAGAACCGGGGCGGCTCTGCTGTGCGGAAGTGAGAGATCACGGAAAATGCTCCCGTTCCTTGCTAGTGGCGTGTGCGATACAATATTCTCAAGGAATCAATCCCCACCAATAAATCCAGTGGGTGAAAGTTGTTGGCGGATGTCGTCTTCAGGCTGGCTACTACGTTCCTAACTGGTCACAGATGTTGGAGTAGACGGAGAGCTAAGAAGCTTTCCTGTACCCCTGTGACAACTCTCATCTAACAAGAGGACAACTTGGGTTATCCGGGCAAGAGTCAGAGACAACGAATGCCAAATTGGCACTGGAGCCCTCGAGCGGTCCAGAACGAGATGGGTTTGACATATGTACGTGTTGAGAGCGATATAAGTGCGGGTCTGAGGTGATTCCACGAAGACGTCGAACTCTTCCACCTTGACATTTTGGATCGCAGCCACTAAATGGTGTTGCAGGAGGGCTTGTCCGATGGCTGGTGAGCGAGATGGTCTTACGCATGCTTGAGGTTTTGACATGGATTTCTAGGAGGTAACCAGGTAGAAGCCGGCACTGAGGTCGTTGAGGCGGAGTCGAAAAGGTGTCCGACCGTTTCCAGCGGCGATGCTTTTCGTCTATCCGCAGCCATTTAACGAAATCAAGTTTTGTCGTTTATTCGCTCTACCATTTTATGGAGCGAATGCTTCGGAATGGACGGGTAGGGAATCGTAAAATCACTACGCCCTGGGCTGCAGTTGCACCTTGCCACATAGCAATCTATCATCGCAAAATGGCCGCTCGCTGGTGCTTCTGGGGAACCCTTCTCTTCTTTCGGGCAGTTTGACGTCACCACACTTCCGCCCGCCGGAGGAGTCCCACTTCCACAAGTTGGACTCTTTCGCTGCTTTCCTGGTTTTGGGTACCTCGAAGGAAGGTGTAACAGTCGTATTCCACAATGGAAGCAATAGCCGCTGCTGCTGGTGGGTCATTGACACCTGTCAGCGTAGGACTTGCGCTGACTTGCGCTTGTATTTGCCAGCCACTGGTATTTGCTATGTCAGTCCATTCAGTCGAGATGTACAATATGCTGAACCAACCACTGTCCACAGTCTGTCGTCTATCCCTGGTTTTATCAACGTTCGCATCTCACCGTTTGGTAACCTGGCATCATGCATTCTCACAAGCTGCTCATACAGGGCCATGGGGGCAAAATGGGTGCATGGTGATGCCACATGGCTCATTATTGTGCGGGGCGGACTGCGGCTGGGAGGCACAAGGGGAAGAGGAAGTCCTTGGCACCGACCCTGACATGATTGAGGGCGAGATAGAACATCAAGAACGCAAAGCGCGGGCAGATAGAATGGTTCAAGAAGCTCATCGTGAACGTTCAGCCCTTCCATCCGGCACCACGACCTCTCGCGCAAGAGACTACACCCAGCACCATGGCAACCTGGATGAGGTTGTGGGTGGTAGTGGAAATCGACAGCGCTTTAGCACGAACCTCGATGATGTAGTTGTCCCTCTGCCCAGAGCCGCGCCGACAGAGGAGACGGAGCAAGTCGATCGAATCTCCCGGTTCGTAGGCTCAGCTAAGCAATATGCGAGAGCCGTGCCGATGAAAGTCCACCTGCCTCATCAGCTACCTCTCCCCCATCCATCGAGGATCGGTCGGCCGAAATCGGCTCAGGATGGCAAGCCAGTCACGGTGGATACTGTTCAGGATGGGCCCCCATTGCGAGTATAACTGACGTGGATTATGGATCCCAAGATCCCAATGGTGACATCTCCGCGCTCATAGCCCACGTAGGAGAAATGGACAAGGACGAATGCATAATACCGTAAAGATACCCTAACACAATCAATGTTATGACCGTACCAGCTGCTCCCTTGTATACATTGCAATAGTCTCACTCACGTCCGAACCCACATGTCCACTCTACTCAATTACCTGGCGATATCAAGGCACAGAGGGCCTGGTCCACGTCGCTAATAGAACCCAAGGGCCATGAGCTGTCACCCTTACCAATCCATTCTTCTTCAGGAATCAGTGACCAGTTCGGCGACGGGCCACCTCTCAGCCATAGGAAGTCCTGGACGTTACTGAATTGGTTCTCTGCCTAAAGTCGGGAACCGATGAGCAGCACTCTTGGACGGTATCCGAGGTACGCACGGTTTCACCCACCCCTGTATCTTCTGACAGAGTGTAGGGTGCGAAGCGCACTACTGTGCAGCGCTCGATGATAGGCGTCGAAGTGACATGAAGGTACACATCTACGCTGTTGGAGTTATGCATACGAAACTGAATGTTCCATGAGGCTCTGAAGCTGCATTGGAGCTACGGCCCTCACCTGGTGGCAACCCAAGACGATAGTACAGTCCTTGAACTCGTACAAGAGCGCACTACCTTCAATAATAGGCATGATCAGTACGCATCGGGTGACGTTGCGCGCGTATAGAGCACGAATCTTCCCCAATCCTTCGTTCTTGGCTCTCGAAACCAAATCGACTATGCAATGGGAGAGGTTTGAAATTGAGAGATCGTGCTCCCCCCTCGCTAGGAGCTGCTCGGCTGGAAGGTCCTCTGAGCAGAGGTACTTATAGGTCCGATCGGTGATGGAGAGTTGCCGCCATTCTGTGGATGGCACATCTGAGGCCCGTACTGTTGTCGTTGGTGCTACATCTACGGTCTTGAGTGCTGCCACGGGTGCGATGCGTCTGAACGCGAAACGGCCACCGCCTTTGCCACTGCCACCCCCAGCGGCTGGAGACAGGATGTGGCCTCTTGCGACCTCGAGCTCTTGCTCTAAATCCCTGACAAGCTGCAAGAATGACCATATATCAATGCTCGGGATTGTAAGTTGTAAGTATGGGGGGGGCCACCCACGAGTTCTGCTTGGCGCTGATCATATGCGGGCAAGAGCGGTATCGCACCAATCAAGCCTTTTCGCAATTTTGCGACGTCTTGAACGAGAGAACTAAACTCGATTTGATTTGAGGTGGCTTTTATATGCGCCAGTCGTTCACGCAGCGCTGTTAGCCGGGATGCAATCAGTAACCGGGAGCGTGAGAGGAGAATACAAACCGTGGTTGTCCACCTGGAGTTGTGTGTAGAAACCTGATGCAAACGCTGTGTCGGCCATCATGACTTGTCCGCGAGGTTCTCGTTCAACCTTGAGAAGCGGTTCGGCAGGCCGCGTGCATCCCGTTGCCGGGCCCACGGACAATACAGAGCCCAAACATCGCCCTCTTGTAATCTTTGTTTCATTCTTACAAGGCCTTGCACCCCTACTCAGACAATATGCCAGTTGCCGAGAAAGAACTCGTTGACCGGTTCCTAGCCAAATACAAGGACGGCGACCTGGACGGCATGTATGCATGCCTAGACTCAATGTTCACCTTTTCGGACCCAGCTTTCCCCAATCTAGATGGTCGGTTTGCAGGATATTATCGAATCCTATATCTTACGTGCTCACTCACACACACACATAGCCCGCCACGGGAAGGGTATGTTTGCCATGTTCGTCAAGAATCGCCACATCAATAAGATGGAGCTCACCTACACACCCATTGAGGGCGACGGACCAGAGGTAGTTCGCCCTTCTACGCTTCGTTCACACCAATGTTATTGACATTCAATTTCCAGTACACCTCTACCTATACTGTGAAATACCTCTTTGATAGCCGCCCTGTCACAAATGTCATTCACACCACGATCACTGTCTCCCCGGCAACTGGTCTCATTATGAAGCAAGTGGACACCTTTGACTTCTGGACATGGTCGGGGCAATCTCTTGGTTTACCTGGATTATTACTTGGATGGACGAGTTATCTCCAAGGGACTGTCCAGACTCGAGCAGCCGGGAAACTGGAGCGGTTCTTGCAGAAAGAAGAAGCCAAAGATACCTCAACAGCTTAGGTGGTTCGTGATATGTTTTGTAGCCTTTGGGTCCGTCTACTGAATTGAACACTATTGGTTGCTCGCACCCATTCTGCGTGTTAGAGGATTTGATAGTGAAAGCGCTACCTGCCCTCCGCGAGCTCAACAACTTTCGCATAGATGAGGTTTCGATGTGGAGGTTTGCTTGTAGTTTCGGTGGCAAGCGGAGCTTTGAACTTGGATCTGCCCAGCTTAACCTATTTCAAAGCGAGGCCTCTAAAGTACAGTACTTGCACTCTGTATACGTGTCTACATCGTTCTCTTGCACTTCGACTGAAATGAGCCGCAAGACTGCGAAGAAACGAGCCGAAATAGCAGAATACACATCCTTGATTCGCTTCTTACACACGACATCAACGCAAGACGCTCTTCCACATCTCTTGGTACCGTCATCAGCATCTGTACCCTTTTTCAGTGACTCGACGACCCCGTCGCCGTTTCGACAACTCACCCACCTTGCGAGTCCAGACTCTCTACTGGCGACATCCCCTTTCTCGGGTGAAGATATGCAAGTTAAGGCTGTACGCTCAGACCTTGTCGGAAACGACAGAATTGTGGTTCAAAGCGAAAGCAGGGAAGAAGAGATAGTTTCAATTCCGGGATCACAAGGAAAGAGGAAGGAGAGGTCAACCTGGACACGGTGGCCATTGCTCAAGGGGGATGTGTACATTCCGGAATGGACCCTGCAGGATGAAATTCAAGCACTCGCGAGTAAGGCCATCAGAGAGTGGATCAATACAAACGCAACTACGGACCCCCACATGAATCAAGAGGCCCTCACTTCGCAACCTTCGCAACCCGATGAGTCTGTGGAGTGTTCAAACCCAATAGAGAACAGTCCTGCGTCTCCTACAAATCCTCAGTCTGGTATGACCCAAGCTGCTACGGGCGATACTCCTATGGACCACGTAGCGACAGAAGACTCACCAGTAGAAGATAACAGCCTAGAATCAGCCATGCTCCACCCAGGCGTCATCAGCGGGCTCACCTTGGAGGTGGAAAATCTCCTCTCTCGCATTTTTGGTGCACTCGCCGCTCATTTGCCGCTAGTCGATAAGTCTATGCAAGACCGACTCCAACCAATGGACGGGAGGGCTGTCTTGGATATTGTCGGCCAAGCAGGCATCGTCGACCCTGAGCGAGTTATCACCTCTCTTTTATTTTCGTGGGTCTAACATTGACACCCCCTTGTCTAGAATCATCTTGAAAGTACAACGTCAGCTCGAAGGGAGCCAATACAACGAAAGGGCGTCCAGGGCGGACGACTTCCATCCTGCTCACCTATACCCGCCCACGACATCTCTTCCGTCAGCCGCCATCACTCGTTCTGAAGCTTTACAAAGGCGACGACGAAAGGTAGCAGCTCTAGAAGAGGAGTTCAATGAAGACGTATTTGACTTCATCAACGACCCATATCGAAGTAAGCCTCCATTGAGCACAGAGAATCGTGCTGATCTGGTGCTTCACATTTAAAGAAAAGGGCACACGAAAGCGGAGACGTAAAGGGTCCATAGCACAGATGGAGGATGCGTAGCATCCTACCGGGATATCACTCCCACTCTTCTCGTCCAATAACCTACTTATCCAAATCTTGAATGTCGAACCCCTGGAAGTACGGTTTATGCCGTTTCAAGTATGACCCCTCACAGCAGGGGCTGATCAAGGACTGGCGTGAACACTCACGAATTTTCAGTACAACAAACCGGCCTTTATCCAGCCAAGTACCGTAGTCACTCCCTCCCTCGTTCGGCTGAGCAGGCCTTCTGATTGACTCTGGTGGAGTCATCCATTGGAGATGCTCTCTGTCCAAGACCATACACTCGGCCCATGTCGAATGCTGTCACAGAGAAAGTGCTATGGCTAAATACGCCGTGGCATTGGCCTCATGGCTCATTAGCCTCACGAAAGTGACGGTTCGCGGCCTTGTACGGCTGCCGACCTCTAGCTCCTCTAGCTCCATATGTGCAACATCCGCCTTCCACACCCATTCAAGTACTTCGCTGTGGCTACTGCCAAACTCACATGCGGACATCTCCAGATATTCTGGATTGTGACAAACTAGCGGGGGCTTGTCGAGTGAGGGAGTCATTTGATGCTGCAGCCAGGGGTTTGTACCGGTCACTCCCATCGAACCCTTTGGGAACCAAAGGCGCAGGTGGGTACCTAATCTCGATATTGCTCCATATCTGATTGTACCTAGGGGTCATTCGCACTGCCAGCCAAAACAATTGTCCAACAATTTCGGTTCTCGGCACCCTCCGTCACTGGCATGAGTTGATTGGTACACACCGGACAGGAGCTCCTGCAAGATGTGCTCCCGGTCTGATTGCCTCATTGGGTGCCGTCGAAGCACTTCTTGCTTCCATTACGTGCACTAGTCAAACGTTCACAAGGTTGCGATACCTCACATCCATCGGATATGAGATCATTTATAACTTTGCGTACGTGCTTTCCTTTCCTTTCACGATTTGCCTAAACGGAAACGTTCAGTTTAGACAACACATATTGGTGCTCTCACCATGTTGCCTCTCTTTGGAGAGTTATGGACATCTACACACTGCTGGGAGGTTCAAAAGCACCGGGGCCTGGTCGAAGATTTTCCCACGCTTCGCAAAAGTGGTGAGACCCATTGGACTGCGTATGAAAGGTTTAGATGCACTAGGGGGTACACAGAGGTGGCTAGTCAAATTTTGTTATTGCAAGCGCGCCACAATAACGCGCAGGATTGCAGATGTCCTGTAGGGATTGTGTCTCGCGATCACGCGTCGGTTTGTGTTGATGTCTAGGTCTGGGGTGTAGAGTGAAAGAGTGGATGGCTTAGCCCTCACAATGCTGTAGGAAAGCCATAGAACTCGTTATCGGAGTCGGTACGTCGTGCGCCCTGCATGGGCAACTCTACCTAGAGTGGGGAGCAGCGGATGACAAGTGCCCATCACGGTTGAAGAGGAATTTCGAGGCTTCGAACCCAAGGCGGGCGGTGCCCCAGGTGCTCTCGTTTGTGTGAGAAGTGAGGAGTTTGGTTGTGATCGAGGGCTAAGAGAGCAGTTGATTTCTTTCTAGACTACCACAATTTATGCGTGAAGTGCTGGCATTTAAAGGGACCCTTGCGAAGGGTCTGGTGCACATGGTGGCGTTTAGCTGCGCTGGTTCTCTTCCATCTTAATTAGTAAGGTCGTCGTGCGTCCCGTAGACCTCGTCTCCGTTCGACTTCGGCGTATTCAGCATTATATTGATAGCCAGTAGGAATAGTGGTTAGATGTCGGCGCGCACCCGCATGACGATGGCAATGGCTCATCTCCCCTGACATATTGAACCGATCCGCCAGAAACCCACGACGGGAGGAGACCGGTTCGCTGCACAGTTTGATCGCCGTTTGATCAATTGAAGTCATCTCGGAAGGGGTTTTTGACTTTATGAGCGAAGTCGCCGTAGAGGACTCGAGTGTAGTTCTGTTGCTATCTAGTGAGTAAGAGAATCCTGTTGAAAAGTTCATTTCTGACGGAAGTTGAGACAAACATGAACACTAGTCAGACCTCGCTGCTGAAGAGTAGAATTCACACGAGCACACGCGAACCAGTGAGACATATCCTTCGATGTGGGAATTATTTGACCGCGAGAGCGAAATGATATCTCGCCACAAGCAGCATTAGCTGAGGACTTATTAACGATGCAATGGAAACCACCAAAAAAACGGACTACGATTGGCTGGGTGCAACCCGAGACGGCGGTCGATCCATCTGGTGATCGAGGTGCGCCGCCAGGGCGGCGAGCGCGGCAGACAGTGGGAGGGGGAGAAAACACGAGCAGCGAGACATAAGTGGGTATATGATGGACACGGAGATCTCTTGTTCTTCCGATTTTCGAACCAGGAGGACCGACCGGGCTGACCCTAGCCCTGCATAGACTGACCCACTCATCACACCTGCATCGCCATAATTGACGTATGTGTCCTTGCTTCAGGGAAGAAGAATCATTCCCTGTCCTCTTGGCCCGACTCATAAGGTCATCTGGAACAACGGCTTATCTCCAGGTTGGTGCGCTGTAGTGCTGAAAGGGCTCCAGGTTGGTGTAGGAGGTCGTTAAAAAGATTTGGACTTGGCTAACTAGGATTATTTGGGCTTGCGAACAGGAATGCATGGCGATGAGGAAGCCAGACAGTCGTAGGATGCGAGCCTCGACCGATAGGTGAGGTGATAAGACGTTCCTGATCGACTCTATTGGTGTTGACACGTGATTGTATAAGTTATCCCTTGTCCCCAAATTTGGTTAACACCCGTCACATTTGTCTTCCTCAAAGGAAGATCATCTGGGTCGCAGACAAGGAGCATAAGCTCAATGCCGCTCACGCGTAGCACCATAGGGTGGAATATATAGCCTACTGGGTACATAAAACAGTCGCAGGACCTTTCCCTTTCATACTCATCGTCATCATGGCCACCCAGCCACGAGAAAACAACCAACCAGTGGTCCTGGAACCGTTTATCAGTACAAATCCCGTCTTGATTGACCAAACCCAATCAATTCCTCCTCTGGGGTAGGCCTGTCCCCAAGTCCAAGTCGTTCATATGCTCACGAGGGGCATGGAACCACCCACAGTCATCAATTTGACACTTTCATACCCCATCTATTGACTCCCAACACTGCTGCTTCTGGTCATGTCGCCGACTTGCAGGCCCGGTCGAATCTCACTGATCTTCACATCGAGAACATGCCACTCCTGTACTCTGCTCTTGGTGGTCCCCCCACGCTTTGTCCTCTGCTCCCCACCCAATTGTGGAATGGCGGAAACACGCCTTCATGTTCCCAACAAGAAATGGCCCATTCCCCTGTTTCAGTGCCGAAAAATGACCACTACTTCCCTATTCAAACTCAATCCGTTCGGCCTGACCATTGGGACCTCCCAATCGACTCCAACTTGGACACGGTGCGTATCTTATCACTGCTTGCCTTCATGTGTTCATTCGCGCGAACTCAAATGTTAAAGATTCACTGGCAAATACGCCCACATGTCGAGGCCGGAGCATCAGCTGTGTTCCGGAACAGCACAGCATCCTTGGGGAAGGTGTCCCAGGAATATGGCAGTCTCCCTGCAATTTCCATCGCCTGGACCCACGAGTTCCGCCAGCCAGCGTTCAGTCAGGCCGCTTATCGCCGAACCCCTTCCCCGCGCGATACTCCGCCATCCAAAGCCCGCAGCTACAACAGGCCTGGGAGGGAACCTGCAGTTAAGTTCGAACCCGATGCTATCAAGCTACAGGCGTCATGCGAACGCCACCGAGGGAGTTCATTCGCGGTCGACTGGATCGTTGTAGTGTTCAAGCACGGAGTGACCAAGGAAGCGCTGCTTCGTCCTCTTGACAGCAACGAAGTCGACCAGATGGACTTCCCTGGTGGGTTTGAGCCGCGCCAGGCATATGACGGCTTTATCTCCAAGATCGGGGATTGGTACGAGTGTGGACTGTGCAAAGAGGGTAAGGAGACGCACTGGAAGAACAAAAAAGACGCACCGCGTCACCTCCGTAAATTTCACTTCGGCTTGGGGGACCAGTGTAGAATTTGGTGCGTTCGCTGAGCAGCTTTCATGACGATTGGTTGAATTCTGAGTATTCCCGTTTCCCTTTACAGCGCTAAATATGTGTACTCCAACGGCGAAATGAGGGCTCATGGTTGCAGGCCTTCTGCTGTGACGAATAAATGATCTGCGAGGTGGAAAGTGTGGTTGTTAATTTCGATTGCCTTTTTTAGTTCACCTTGTTAGCTGGTTGTTGTAAGTGGACATGAAAGACTCAATGGGGGCTAATGCTTGGCGGTGGACATGTAAATTGTGAATGATTGAATAAGATATGGGTTTGGTATCCTGGACAGGAACGTGAATTGAAACGATAGCAGGTATGCAAGGATGTCCTTCGTTCATGGGGCCAGAGAAGCAAAACACAACTGAGGCTGTCAGCGAAACACAGCGCCGTAGTGCTCCAAGTGGTTGTAAATGTAGAGGTCGTTGAGAAGTTATGGCTTTGGCCAAAAAAAACCTATTAGGACTTACGGACGAGGGCTCATTAGTACTTGACCCAGTAGTCGGAACCGGTACGTGGTCCGAGGCCAATTTGGCCCCCGCACCCACCCGCGCTGGCGCCTGCGTTTCCACCCGCTCCTCCACCCCCGCGCCTCCACCCGGAGTTCTCGGAGGTCGGATGCATAACGCCGCATACCCCAAATCAGGCAGCCATAGTATTAACAAAGGTGGTTCAGATACCCAGACCCAATGTCACTAGCGCATGTCATCTTGGGTGGGTGACAACATATAGCTTATTGGGCACATGAAGCAGTCGCAGGATTTTCCCTTCGATTTTCCCCTTTGAAACCCATGGTCATCATCATGGCCCCCCAACCGTCTGAAAAGAAAAACAACCATTGGTCCTGGATCCGCTCACCGGTACCAGTGAAGCCTTGATTGCGAACCCCAATCAAATCGGCCCTGCTTAAAATCGAAGTCATTCATTTACTCACAAGGGGCATGAAACTACTGACAAACATCAATGCGAGACGTTCCTATCCCATCCATTGAACCTTAGCACCGCCATTTCTAGTCATATCATGTCGCCAACTTATAGACCTGGTCGAATCCTGCTCACTTTCATTTCGAGTGTCTGTGCCAGATTGTTTCTGATTTCCTGTTGCCTGTATGACTCGATAGACTCATAGCGAGGGGGTGTGTTGGCGATTGTGTGATATGTGCACTGTTGGTCCGGTATATAAGGTCTCAATCCTGGATCTAAATTTTTTGCAAGCGGAGGAAGTACATTACTAAAATCTGTTCAGTCTTCTTACGTACTTGGCGGTTTTCTCTCCTCACTGTGCGGACATCCTGATCTCTGGAGGTCAGTTGTTAGCAATGATCAACATGATCAAGAGGAAAGCTGGTAACTGGGGTGCACCACTTCAACATCATGGACCTTCTGGTGCTTCGTGTGGTGTTGCCTGGAGCATTGGTTTTGGTAGTGCCAACATTGTGACTTTGTGTCGGAGGAACATCATGAGTTGTGGTTTGCAACTGTGTACTTTCTTTCTACGAGTGCGAAGAGACAATCAAAAGCCGAAACTCAGATGTGTTCAGGCCAGGGATGAACGTCTGTACTATATATTATTTACCTATAATGAAAAGGCGAAACTAATATACAAAAGCAGCGAGTCATAGTGGAGACTGGAACATACCTCAGGCGTGTTCAGAGACAAACGTACGTCTGAGGCTGAGGAACCTGACAGCGGTAAAACCCCTATAGTTGTGAGTCGTCTCAACTTTTGGAAGTCATCTGCTTCTAACAGAGACAAGCATTGGATTTTCCATCATTGTTTGATTTGAATAATATTCTGTTGTGATATTTCTATACCTTTGCGCCCTGAAATGTGGCATTGTGGATTTGTGCCATATATCCTCTCTAAGCCACGTCACCTTTCTTGACCGATCTCTGATACTCAAACGAGATCCAGGACTAGCCAGTGATACTCCAGGGAAATGGAGAGCTCAATTCGCATGAACATCCGGTACTATCTACACCCATTGGTTTTGAGATAAAAAACTAATTATCCTTTCAACGGTCGATTGTCCGCGGTAGGCGAAGGGTAACCACGGCTTGGAATCTGTTGGGGGTTGATGATTACTCCATTTACCGGCTGGGTAGCGTAGCGGCAACGAAACCTTCCAAAATTTGGGAGTCGAGGCCTATATACACGGAGGCGGCAACAATAGGGGCTGTCATAACCAGAAGCGTAGTAATCTGACAACAATCGCACTAACTATCAAGGCGAGAACACTATATTCCAACACTGGGATGTAACGAAGAGGATTACGATCGACTGGGTGGTTAGCAAACCAACTTTTGGCGATTGAGACAGCGATCTATCTGGCGAGTTGCGCCGCCAGGGCAGCGGACAGTGGGTGAGGGTGAAAACACGAGGAGCGTAGCCATAAGTGGGTACGCGAGGGAGGTAGAGAAGGAGACCTGTTGTTCTTCCGATGTTCGAATCACGGAAC
>Ga0307515_10003956_pt1 | contig 30910 bp, 18 predicted proteins | sample 17_EM_MG_FD_194513 | JGI IMG/M metagenome (GOLD analysis project Ga0307515, IMG submission 194513) | Populus trichocarpa ectomycorrhiza microbial communities from riparian zone in the Pacific Northwest, United States - 17_EM | ecosystem: Host-associated > Plants > Roots > Unclassified | place...
TTAATAAACTATTTATAAAATCGAAAATCTCTTTTATTTAATATCTTGATCAAACTAATAAGTTGTTATAATAAATAATCAATAGCATATTTGTTTCAAAATTTTAAGAAATTTGTCTTGGAAAATCATAAGAAAGCCACAATCAAGGATTAAACCTGTTTCTTTTTAGCTTTTAGTTTCGTATATTTTTATAAAAAAAATATTAGAATTAAGGAAGATTTGATTGTTTGAATATGTGTTTTGTAATGTGGTGTTTTATGCTTTTGAATTGAAAATATATTAAAAAAATATTTTTTTAAAAAATTTATTTTAACACATTAAAATTATTGAAAATCACAAAAAAAACATGAATTTAATATATTTTCATGTAATAAATAATTTGAAAAATATTGAAAAAAAACTGCTATGCTAAATAGCAACAAAAAGAGAAAGTGAGTGTACGTAATAAAAGATAACGAAGAAAATGAAACAACAAGGGTAATAAATAATTTTTATTTTATTTTAAAGAAACTCGTTCATAAATTTTAATTGTTGGGAAAATAAATTAATAGAAGATTGATGAATATATATGGACGATGATAAAGTAATGCGCTCAGAACCCCCTCTGGACCGACGCGTCTCACAAGCGTGTTCCGAGCACAGGCATGGAGTGATGCCTTGATTTAATCATATTCTTTTCTCGTGTTATGATATCGTTAACAAAAATAAGTAGCTTTGTGTTTCACTCTCTGTCGTGATATAAATGAAATAAATTGATGGTTTTTTGCCATTCTCGAGCAAAATTATTAAATTTATTATTGGAGTAATAAAATCCTTTTCTTATGTCCAATTTATTATCATATAAGAGATAACTCAGTTTTTTTCAATTTCATTCATCAATATTAAATTAGCTAGAAACTAAATTTTTTAAATGAATACAAATTTAAAATTTCATAATTTGTAAATTTGAAAAATTAACTTAGGTTTAGAAAATTCAATCAAATTGGTTTGTTTTTTTCTTCATCTTCTCGAGCTCGTATTTATTTTTAGTTTCATTATTTTGCGTCTATCTAGTTGAATATTGGGCTATACTATTTTTTTTATCTGCTCTCTATATGATTTATCATCGATTCTGAAAATGACTCGAGTTATTTCATGTTTTTTTATTTGTCGTTATTTGTTAAAGTTAGATCTTTAAAATTAATTAATTATAAGCACTCAATGCTCACTTCATGATATTTTATTTGGTTTACTTTCCGAATTGTTACCCCAACAACGAGTGTAGCCTATTTCAAATCATAATGGCGTTTGAATTGTCTCGGGAAATTTTTTTAATGGTGGAGTGATGTGCACGATGTAATGACAACAAGTCTTCAATGAGTTTCTATTTATTCTCATTATGAGTATGATACTGGCAATTTATTTTTCTAGTTAATCATTGTTAATTTTTTTATTTAATTTATTTAATCGTAGATCATATTATTATATTAAGCAAGCTTATTAAATATAGCTTATTAAGCAAGCTTTTTTTAAGTAGTGATTTCTTCACTTTCATCTTCCCTTTCATCACCCTCTATAACTGTGTCCTTGAATTTCGCAAGGGAGTACACGTGGAGTCCCGATCCCTAATACCTCACAAGCTAGTACTCTAAGACGTAGAGCTCCCATTTCGGTATAAATTACGATTTCATTTTCATGTGAATGGTACCGACGCCGTAGCAATACCTAACGTCTTTTCATGCGATGTGATTCTTGTGATTTTCTTTATTCACCAGATACGTATAGATAAGTAAATACATGAGAGTAATTTGAGAAGAATTGAAGTACCATTGGACCTTTTTCCCTAGGTTGTTTCATGGCCGTGGAATTCTTTTTCTTCAAAAAAAACAAAAATTTAAATAGGAAAAAAACTCATATTACAAAATTACCACGGGTGAAGTATTGGGTTACAGGGTTGGGATTGTTTGAGATTGTGGTTGCGGTTTAAAATGTTTTTCGCTTAGAAACGCATTAAAATAATATATTTTTTTATTTTTTAAAAATTAATTTTGAAATCAGTACACCAAAACAATCTGAAAATATAAAAAAAATTTGAAATTTTTAGAAACGCTCTATAAATATTTTTATTAAAATTATGATGCTTCATTTTTTCTTTTCTTATTAGTGTTGATCTTGTCGAGTTTGGATGAGGTTTAGTCAAATTAATTAGTTATTGAAAACGTGATTGAATTAACCAAATATCTTGTTTAATGCAATTAAAAAATCAATTGAAGTATGATATTAAATTTTAAAATTCAATCATATGCTATAGATAGAATCTTGCCCAACAAACATGGGCCCATCTAAGATCCCATGAGTTGAATGGAAGTTGAGCAAAGAGTATTTTACTGTCATGAAAAAACAAAATCCTGACCGACAAGCGGTCAAGTTAGATTGTTTTGATGTTTCAGCAGCTATGTGTTGAGTGTTACTGTGGCGGAGACAACGAGCTTACTACAAATGCCAAACAATAGACGATGACGAGATAAATAGAATTGTTGACGTGGAATGACGTTTTGCTTTGTGATTGTTCAATGGTCCTATGCTGTCGTTCGTTTGATCGGAATAGATAATAATAATTTTTTAAAGTATTTTTTATTTAAAAATATATTTTTAATGTTTTAAAATTATTTTTGATATTAAGACATCAAAATAATATAAAAATATTAAAAAAATAAAATTTTTTAAAATATTTTAAAAAATATTTTTAAAACACAAAAATAAATAAATCTTAGTGATAAAGTGCTCAACAAAGATTTTTCAAGCTTTAAAATTATAATTTCTATTATATATATAATTAAAAAATTAATCTTGTTAAGACTTCTTTAGATTTTACAAAGTTACAAGTTATCCTCTAGTCACTTGATTTTTTCTTGATCGAACGTGTTTTTTAAAATAATTTTTTATTTAAAAATATATTAAAAAATATATATATATATATATATATAATTTTTTTACATATAAACATATCAAAATCATTAGAAAAATAATAATAAAAACATTGATTTAGTATTTTTTTTAAAGTTAAAAACACTCTTGAAAAACACTAAAATAAAAACACTCTCATACACACTAAGAAATGTTTGAAATTATGGTGCACAATGCTTTTTAGAATAGTTTTTTACTTCAAATACATTATTTTTTTCTGTTAAAATTAACACATTAAAATTATAAAAAATATTAAAAAAATTAATTTAATATCTTTTTAAACTATAAATAGTTTTGGAAAGTTCCTACAGCGGGTAACGGCTAGGCTCTCTAGTTTATTTCCAGAGCCGAACCCACCTTCATAGCGCAGCCTAAAAGCCCAATACCATATCGGCGAACAGACCCAAAAAAAGAAGCAAAAGAGCCCAATCATATCACTATAAAAAGCAAGCAACAGACATCAGTCTACTTTCTCTCCCACTTCTAATTTCTCTCTTCATTGAGTTCATTCTTCACTTCTTCACCATCGTCAAAAGAAATCCAAACACTAGACACACTCTCACTCTCAAATCTCTCAATTTTTTCTGATCTCTCTTCGTGCTTTTTTTTGGTTTTTAATTTTCGATTTCACTTCAATAACTAATCAATCAGTATGGGCAAAAACGTTGTTTCTGATGAAGGTAAGGAAAATCGCTAGCTCTACCCTAAAAACCCTAAACCGGCCGTAGTTTAGTTTTGTAATTTGCTAACGCATTTGCTGTTTGTGGTTTTGGTTTGGTGTGTTTTTGCAGATGAGGTGGAGTTCGAAGACGAAGAGAGAGAGCCTGTTGATGGAGATAGAATTGACCGCCGCCGCCACCACGACGACGACGACGACGAGGATGGTTTGCACTTGCTTAACTTTTATGGGTTTTTTCTTGGAGTTTTTCAGGTTTAATTCGAGTGGGTTTTTGTTAAGTTTTGGGTTACTGGGTTTTGGTTTTTGTTTCTAGGGCTCTTTGCATGAGCTGTTTATGATGTTTATTTTGAGGGAAATTATTTTTTTGGGGAAAAATGGGTTTTTTGTTTTTGTTGGAAGGGAAGTGCTGAATTGTGTTTAGGAATGCGTGATTTAGTTTTGTGGTTTTTGCGCAGAAGAAGGGCAGGATGAATATGAGAAGGATGATTTTATAGTGGATGATGTTGAGGAAGAAGAGGAGGCGGATGAAGAAGAGGAGAGGGCAGATAGTGATGAAGAGAGGCTCAAGAAGAAGAAGAAAAAGAAGAAAAGGTCTGTTTCTCTTTACTTTCATTGTGTTTCTGTAGTTTTTCTATGGTATATAGAATGATAGGAATTTTTATGACTGAGTGATGGACAATGGATTACGAGTTGTTTTATTGGCAATTGTGGTTTAAAAAAATGGGGCTATTGGTGTTAATGATGCTTGTTTCAATGCCCTCAGAGAAGCTGAGGACGTCCTTGATGAAGATGATTACGAGCTCCTGCGGGACAACAATGTGTACCATCATCGGCCAAAGGTTGTGAGCTTTGTAATGTTTCTCGTCGATAATATTGCAGGTCAATTCTTGCACTGTTTGTATAGATGAATAGTTTGGCTTATTATTATGGGAGCTTTGCTTAAAAATTATGTCAGGATAGCAAAAAATTCAAGCGTTTGAAGAAAGCTCAGAGGGATTCAGATGAGGACCTTTCTGATGACGAGTTTGATGGAAGCGGTAAAGGTGGGCGAACTGCTGAGGAGAAACTGAAGCGCAGCTTATTTGGTGATGATGAAGGCATGTGCATCCTGCTCCTGTTTTTCCAATTATGGTATTTTGTATACTGAGTGCTTGACATAGTAATCATGTCTTGCATTACCACAGGTGTTCCACTTGAGGATATGCCTGAAGAGGAGGAGCAAGAAGAAGTGGAAGAGGATGCAGACATTGGTGATGAGGATGAGATGGCTGATTTTATTGTGGATGAAGATGATGAGGATGGAACTTTAGTGAGGTATGGCTTCCATTACCCATGCAATTCGTGTGGTTTATGTTACCTTATAAGTGTCTTTTAATTATTTTGCTCATCATGTAGACGCAAGAAGCTAAAGAAAAAGAAATCTCGGCAGGCATCTGGAGCTTCATCTTCTGCTTTGCAAGAAGCTCAAGAAATATTTGGTGATGTTGATGAACTCATACAGATGCGCAAGCAAGGTTTAGAATCTAGTGAATGGAGAGAAAGGAGATTGGAAGATGAATTTGAACCAACTGTCCTATTTGAAAAATACATGACTGAGAAAGATGATCAGATTCGGATGATTGATATTCCAGAAAGAATGCAGGTTTTTTGACGCTTCTATTTTTGAGAAATTACTACTGTTTTGATTTCTCTCAGTTATCTTCATGCTGGCATCCGTTCTTCGCTCTTTTTATATTTATAGGTATCCGAGGAAAGCACTGGTCCTCCTCCATTGGATGATTTCAGCATACTGGAGGAGAGCAACTGGTTATATAGTCAGATTGCAAGCGGAACAGTACCTTTGTTTGCCAAGAATGGACTGTTTATAAACAAGGATGATGTTACCCGATTTTTGGAATTACATCACATTCAGAAGTTAGATGTTAGTATGTGTGTGTATATATATATATAATTTTCGCATGTTATTTTTTGTTGTTTTGATCCAATTTCACCTTAGTTTATTGACGTTCCATTCTTGATTTTAGATACCCTTCATTGCTATGTATCGGAAAGAGGAATGTTTAAGCCTGTTGAAAGATCCCGATCAACATGAAGACAATGAAAATTATGATGACACCGATAAAAATCCCACATTCAAGTGGCACAAGGTAAGTAACTTATCATGGGATTGACACCTTTGTTTAGCTCCAGAGTGAAGCTCACACATCAGGAGACATAATAAAATTTTTAGGTTCTAAACATGCACACGGTTCCTTTTAGGTTCTTTGGGCCATCCAGGACTTGGACAGGAAGTGGCTACTTCTTCAGAAACGAAAGAGTGCCCTCAATTCATACTACAATAAGCGCTTTGAAGAAGAATCTCGACGGATATATGATGAAACGAGACTTAATTTAAATCAGCAGCTGTTTGAGTCAATTCTTAAATCACTGAAGACTGCTGAATCAGAAAGAGAGGTTGATGATGTCGATGCAAAATTTAACCTGCATTTTCCACCAGGTGAGGTTGGGGCTGATGAAGGACAGTACAAGAGGCCCATGCGGAGATCACAATACAGTATCTGTAGTAAGGCTGGCCTATGGGAAGTTGCAAGTAAATTTGGTTACAGTGCCGAGCAACTGGGAATGCAGTTATCTTTATTAAAGATGGTGAGTTTGCATAGGCTAGTGATTGTTGATGTTTTTATGGAAGCATAACTTTTTTGTTTCATTTGATTTCAGGAGGACGAGTTGCAGGATGCCAAGGAAACACCAGAGGAGATGGCTTCGAATTTTACATGTGCAATGTTCGAAAGTCCCCAAACAGTTCTTAAAGGGGCTAGGCACATGGTATGAATCGATGCTCTTATTTTCCAAATCTACAACTACAAAATGTTCTGCTGAATGATGCTTCATGAGGTCGAGTTTGAATATCCTTCAACCATTTTTTTGTGTATTCTTTCAGGCTGCAGTTGAGATAAGTTGTGAGCCCTGTGTCAGGAGATATGTCCGTTTCATTTTTATGGACAATGCTGTTGTGTCTACAAGTCCAACGGCAGATGGGAATGCTGCCATTGATTCCTTCCATCAGTTTGCGGGTGTCAAGTGGTTGCGTGAAAAGCCAATCAAGATGTTTGAGGATGCACAATGGCTCCTTATCCAAAAGGCTGAAGAGGAGAAACTTCTTCAAGTCACTGTTAAGCTTCCACAAAAAGTTATGGATCAATTGATTGAGGACTGTAATGGTCGCTACTTGAGTGTTGGTGTCAGTAAATATGCTCAACTGTGGAATGAGCAAAGGAGTTTGATACTGAAGGATGCACTCTTTGGTTTTTTGTTACCTTCAATGGAGAAAGAGGCTAGATCCTTGTTGACTAGCAGAGCTAAAAACTGGTTGCTTTATGAATATGGGAAGGTTCTGTGGAATAAAGTCTCTGTGGGACCATATCAACGGAAAGAAAGTGATGTTTCCATGGACGATGAAGCTGCACCTAGGGTGATGGCCTGCTGTTGGGGTCCTGGAAAACCAGCAACTACTTTTGTGATGTTAGATTCATCTGGGGAGGTTTTAGATGTGCTTTACACTGGGTCCCTTACATTAAGATCTCAAAATGTTAATGATCAGCAACGCAAGAAAAATGATCAGCAACGTGTTCTGAAATTTATGACAGACCACCAACCTCACGTGGTGGTTCTGGGAGCTGCACACTTGTCTTGTACCAAACTGAAAGATGATATTTATGAGGTAAACAATAATGAACTTGTCCTCGAGTCTTGATATTTTTTGCGAATAAATCATGTCTCAGATGCTGTGATTTTGTTATGTGTGTGCTGGACTGATTCATGCCATTGTTATATTATTATGTAAAGTAGTTGAGATGCTGTCTATATGAACAAAATTTCCTGCTACCAGGGCAGTAAGAATTTCCCTGCTTCCAACATAGTGGATGCAGATGCTACCAGGTTTTAGGCAGATTTAATTGTTTAAGGAACACTTAGTTGTTAGAAGCTTTTATTTTGCTCCCAGACTTGTGAAATCTTTCCAAAGTATCTACTAATTAACACAGTGATCTACCTCAAAGTGTATGGCCATGAATGCTCCATATACCATTGCATTTGATCATCTGGGCCTTCTATGAGAAACCACGCAGAAGTTTATCACAAGTTCACATCGTTTTGATTGAGACATGAGGCTTTTCAGATATTTCTCTTCACTATTTTTATCAAATGGTTTTCTCGATAGATATAGATATGGGATAAGGCACCGTTTGGGAGTGAGTTTCAACATGCTTTTCTTCAAAATTTGAATTTTGTTTTTGCTTCAGATTATTGTTTTTTAGTGTTTTTGTATCGTTTTAATGTGTTGATGTCCAAAATAAATTTTAAAAAATAAAAGAACATTATTTTGATGTTTTTCCAAGCAAAAAGCATTTTAAAAAGCAACCATTACCACACTCCCAAACACCCTCAAAAAGTTCTCTTTTCTAAGCCTTGGAGTTGGAGCTAACATCTGTACACCTATGTTATGAAAAGCAAAGTATGTGAAGTCGTGAACCATAACAATTAACAAAGAACTTATTTTTCTTTCGAATGAAAGAAGACACATATGATGTTATCATTTCCCTAGGTTTGGATTTATGGAAATTTTGTGGAATTAATATTGTAGCTCAATTTGGACGAGTGCCTGCAACCTGTTTGAAAATAAGCTGCTTAGCAGAAAATGATAACGAGATCACTATGTAATGTTAAAAGCAGTAGAAAAATGTTTAATCTATTAATTTATCAAAAAAAAAAAAAAGGCTGCAGGAAACCTTTTTTCCCCCTTGTTTTATTGCTGAAACTCTACTGTTACTGGTCTGTTTTTTCCCAGTTGTCATATTTGGCCAATTTATTTGAGTTTGATGAGAGTAGAATTTTAGGTCCTTTTAGGGCACTGTAACAGATTACTTTCGAGATGTTTCTCTGGCAAATATGCTTAGAAGCAGGAGAAACTGTTGTACTGGTTTTAGTTTCTTTGTTCAAGAAGAAGGATCTCTCATTACCCCTCTTTCTCGTTATTCATCCTTCTCACATCACTTTTTACTGTTGACATTTTCAAAGCTTCATTGCAGCTCAACTCAACATTGATTCTGCTATGCTCTGTCTATAACTTGTTTTTGCGAGGAGTTCCTTTTTGCTTGAGTGTGTGCGGTTGTCATTTATAGTATTTATGTGATTCTCTTTAGTTCATTCTATCTGGTGCTTATTTTATTTCATTCCACCTTTATCAGATTATCTTTAAAATGGTGGAGGAAAATCCTAGAGATGTTGGACATGAGATGGATGAACTGAGCGTTGTGTATGGGGACGAATCTCTCCCTCGTTTATATGAAAATTCTCGGATTTCTTCTGATCAACTACCTGGGCAGTCAGGTATGATATATTGTCTTGCTGCTGTTCTTAATCTTAAAAGTCCATTTTTCATGCAGATAACCCTGTCTTCTCCTATGTTCTCAGGCATTGTTAAACGGGCTGTTGCTCTTGGCCGTTGTCTGCAAAATCCTTTGGCTATGGTTGCAACACTATGTGGTCCAGCCAGGGAGATTTTATCTTGGAAACTAAACCCTTTGGAGAACTTTCTTACCCCTGATGAGAAATACTTGGTGATTGAACAAGTTATGGTAGATGCCACAAACCAGGTGGGCCTTGACATTAATTTGGCCACAAGCCATGAATGGTTATTCGCTCCTTTGCAGTTCATTTCTGGGCTTGGACCTAGAAAGGCAGCATCTTTACAGAGGTCTCTAGTAAGAACTGGAGCGATTTTCACTCGCAAGGACTTTGTTACAGCTCACGGTCTTGGTAAAAAGGTGTTTGTCAATGCAGTTGGTTTTTTGCGTGTCCGGAGGAGTGGCCTTGCTGCTAGCAGCAGCCAGTTCATTGATGTGTTAGATGATACGAGGATACATCCAGAATCCTATGGTCTCGCACAGGAGTTGGCAAAAGTTGTTTATGAGAAGGACAGTGGTGATGCAAACGACGATGACGATGCATTAGAGATGGCAATAGAATATGTTAGAGAGCGGCCTAATTTATTGAAAACATTTGCTTTTGATTTGTATTTTAAAGACAATAAGCGGGACAACAAGAAGGAGACTTTCAAAGATATAAAAATGGAACTGATACAAGGTTTCCAGGATTGGCGTAAACAGTATAAAGAACCAACCCAGGACGAGGAATTTTATATGATTTCAGGTGAAACTGAGGATACCCTTGCTGAAGGGAGAGTTGTACAAGCCACGGTTCGCAGGGTGGTTGGTGGAAAGGCAATATGTGCACTGGAAACTGGTCTGACTGGGATTCTTACGAAGGAGGACTATGCTGATGATTGGAGGGATATACCTGAGTTGTCTGACAAGCTGCGCGAAGATGATATACTGACTTGCAAGATCAAATCAATTCAAAAGAATAGATATCAAGTGTTCTTGGTTTGCAAAGACAGTGAGATGAGAAGTAACCGATATCGGCAGGTACAAAACCTTGATCTCTATTTTCATGAAGACCAAAGCAGTATGAGGAGTGAGCAGGAGAAGGTTCGCAAAGAGAGGGAGCTTGCAAAGAAACATTTTAAGCCTAGGATGATTGTTCATCCACGCTTCCAGAATATAACTGCTGATGAAGCCATGGAGGTACCTTCTTGATGCCTTATAATTGTATACTATTGGTCACATGTTTAATAGATCAAATCGGATTGTAAAAACTATCTTCCCATATGGTTCAATTGGAATTCTTAAAAAGAAATTTTGCATTATTTTCATTTCTGCCTTGTTGCTTGATTCCTCTTCATCTGTATTCACATGACCTGGGGTTGGATTCTACCTATATTTTGCTTTGGATTAGCATTATACTCTGAAAATCTTCATCAAAATTGGTTTGTCTCTCTTTTTCACAATTGTTTGTTAAATCTAAATTTAGTTTTTCTTTAATATTTTTTTTCTTGCAGTTCTTATCCGACAAGGATCCCGGAGAAAGTATTATTCGTCCTAGTTCTCGTGGACCTTCGTATTTAACTTTAACTCTTAAAGTTTATGATGGAGTTTATGCTCACAAAGACATAGTCGAAGGGGGGAAGGAACACAAAGATATCACAAGTTTACTTCGTATTGGGAAGACATTGAAAATAGGAGAGGATTCTTTTGAGGATTTGGATGAGGTTGGTTTCTTTTATTTCAGCTTCTCAGTTCAAAGGCTTCTCTTGTAATTTGTGTAATTATTACAGGAGTTGGAAAAAAAGAACACAAAGTGTTATGGTTGCTCTTGCATATTCCATTGCGATGAATAAACACTTGTTCTCTTGTCCCTCATTTCTTGATATTGCTAGATCAGTGTTGACTTTGTTTTGGATGTAGGTAATGGACCGCTATGTTGATCCCTTGGTGGGCCATCTAAAGTCAATGCTAAATTATCGCAAGTTCAGAAGTGGCACTAAAGCAGAAGTTGATGAGCTCCTAAGGATTGAGAAATCACAACAGCCTACTAGGATAGTTTATTCGTTTGGCATTTCTCATGAACACCCAGGGACTTTCATTCTCACTTATATAAGGAGTACAAATCCACATCACGAGTATGTTGGTCTATATCCTAAGGGATTCAAGTTTCGAAAGCGCATGTTTGAGGACATTGACCGGCTTGTGGCATATTTTCAAAAGCATATAGATGATCCCTTACATGAATCAGCACCATCAATCAGGTCAGTTGCTGCCATGGTCCCAATGCGAAGCCCTGCAACAAGGGGTTCTTCCTGGGGTGGTTCAACGGATGAAGATGGCTGGAGAGGGCAATCTTTTGACAGAGATCGTTCTTCTGGTCCAGGTTCCAGGACAGGTAAAACATTTTTCAAAAAATGAAGGTGGATATACAATATGTTGATGCAAACCATCTAAGATACCATTGGTTTGCCTGTTCAGTTTGTTGAAGGCTTTGGCTGAACAGTGCTTGCATGAGGTTTTCTTTATTTCTTATATGACCCCTGCTTAGTGACTTAAATACACAAAATTCTAGCATGAAAAACTAACGAATTTTTTAAAACTTTCTGAGTTTGCATTTCTGAGTCCATTAAATTTTGATCCTGTTAGTATTTGAATTCTCCAGGATAACCCCAACTTGTGGAGTTACCCTGATCTTGATGAAAATAGTGATCCATATTGGATGCATTGACTAAACCATCTATGCTGCTAAAAACATTTGCTTTTATGATGCTTAAGATTTCTTGGTGTACAGCAGGTCTCCAGGGCTGTTTCGGCAGACTAGAGAAGTGCCTGATCCACTTCAGATCTAGTGAACATATTAGGCTGTCATCTATATTTTGCTTTTGCCTTTGGTTCAAGCTTAGACCAAGATTTTGGTTTTCTTCTTATTTTCTCTTATCTGTAAAAATCTTTTATGCTCTCCCATGTTTCATTTTCACAGGTCGAAATGATTATAGAAGTGGTGGTAGTCGAGATGGTCATCAGAATGGGCCCCCAAGACCATTTAGTGGGCGAGGACGTGGTCGCGGATCGTATAACAGCACCAGAGGAAATAATAGTGGCAATGAGAGGCAAGATTCTGGTTATGACAAGCCCAGATGGGATTCAGGTACCAAGGATAACGATGAAGGTTGGGGCAGTTTCCCAGGTGCCAAAGTCCAAAACTCTCCTGGCAGGGAAGCCTTTCCTGGTGGCTGGGGAACTGGTGCAAGTGGTGGTGATAATGGTGGTCGGGGCCATGGAAATGGTGGTGACACTGATAGTGGGAATGCTGGCTGGGGTAATACTAGCTTGAAAAGAGATTCAGCACAAGGGGGCTGGGGTGCTGGTGGAGGTGGAAGTGGTGGTGGTGACTCTGGTCATGGAACTGGTGGTGGAGGCACTGACAATGGGAATTCTGGGTGGGGTAATAGCTCTAAAAAAGGTGGGACACAAAGTGGCTGGGGTTCTGGTGGAAGAGGCGGTGGCGGCGATGTGGGTCAAGGAAGTGGTGGAGTCACTGACGATGGGAAATGGGGTACGGCCTCTAAGAGAGATTCTTCACAATCACAAGCCGACAATGGATGGTCAGGAGGTGGTGGTGGTTGGTGAAGCAGCCAAACATGACCTGTAAATTTCCTTCCTCGTAGCGATCAGCTGGAAGCTGGTAAATGACTGGAAGTAGTGTAGCAGCGTAGCTCTAGGGATCTGTTGGAAGCTGTAGGAGAACCCGGTACGGTTTTTCCTACAGCATATCATGATTTTCACTTTCTGGCTGGTGGAAGGACCCTTGAATTTTTTTTTTTTGCAATATTATATTGCAACATGTATTCCTCCTATCATGCCTTTCTTGTGAACGTCTTTGATTGGCTCCTTAATGCAAAAGGTAGTGGTTCTGCTCTATTATCGACCATCTATCAAGCTCTGGTGAACGTCCGATTCTAACCCCATCAACTTTCTCGTGCTTGATTGTACACCTTGAGTTGTTTACAATAACCCCACAGGTCTTTATCGATCTACCATTATCCTTAGTGATGATTTTGCAACATTTCGAGTCCAAGGAAAAAGAAAAAAAATGTCTACTTCGTACTGAATCGTATCCTTGCGAAGTTATTGACGTCTATAAGCTCTCAATCAAACCTGTTGAAAAGAAATGGATACTTCATAGTACATAGCAAGAGAATCTAATTATTAATCTTTAGCCTTCCTTGTAAAAAATGCTGTAGTTCCAAAGAAGTTCAACGCATAGTTATTAATTTTTAAATTTGGATCGCCCCCACCTCATGACCTAACCATTGATCCGGTGACTCGTGGGTTAACCCAGCAACCCAATAATACAGGTCTTAAATCAAATTAAACTCATCAAATCAAACTCTAGACCGGCCTGACAATTGATCTGGTGTCGGTCTGACAATTATACTTCAAAGTGCATTTACAGGTTGCATTTGAGCACTCTCCCTCCAAGTAAAAATCAGAAAGACAAGACAGTTCAAGGCTCCGGTGCACTTGAGCTAAGACCAACTTCAAAACAATATTTCACATGTTGCAGCATTCTATTTCCTTCAATACACCTATCTTCGGAGCTAAGATTTTCTCCGGCAACATAACCAGCAGCTTTCTTTAGATCAGCATCTACTCAACCCCTCCAACAATACGTAAAGATCATTTGATTTTTGGTTGTGTCAACAACGACAAAGGGGGGAAATTCAGAGCCGACATCAACCACCCAGGCACATCCAGGGGCCTTGACCTATATCCCTCATAGAAGTCCTGACTTCTGCCAGCTTGCTCCAACGACAAGCAGCAGCATGCATATTAGCAATCAACACATAGTAAACTGGATTTTCAGGCTTCATTTCCAACATTTCTCAGCTGCCATTCCCTTATCTCTGTATTACCACGGATCAGGCAGGCTCCTATAAGAGTGCCCCACATAGCAGTGTCTGGCCTTTAAGGCATACTGGTGATTAATTACTTTGCTTTATTTAACAATCCAGCCCTCCCAAAGAGATCAACCATGCAAGAAAAGTGCTCCTCTCCAGGAACTATACCATAGAGAGTTGACATCTTTTCAAACATGTTTCCTTTAGCTACTAGACCAGAACGGCTACAAGCACATAGATGATAGAACTGCCACCATAGTGACCAGTTATAAATTTACCACTCGGGCACGAAGGGGAAGAATGCTTGCAATAGTCACATAATTTGGTTCAATCCCAGAAAACAGCATCTCTGGAACTGGAAGGAGGCTTCCTCAGATCGGTCCATGCTAGTATAAGCAGAAAGCATGGAGTTCCAAGTAGTTATACTCTTGGTTTCCATTGATTGAAATAAAATGTCAGCATTTCTTACGTATCAAATCCCTCAAAACAACTACGAAATGGCAGAAGCATGAATCACTGTTCCTAACTTAATGGCTTCAATGTGTGAACATGCACCCAAGCTAACAATCATTGCCGCTGGATTCAAATAAATGCCACACCTTCTCATCTGAGAAAGCAACTCAACTGCTCCTTAAGAATTTCCTGTTTGTACGCACGCTCCTGCTATAGTGTGCGTACAGACAGGAAATGTTAAAAGGGGCACTTGAGTTGGAAGATAAGTGAGATTATTGGGTCTAACCCCTTTATGTACCATTTCTCTATCTGCTGAAAGATCCTCTCCATAGAGATAAGCAAGTTCCAAGGCAAAGGGTTCAAAATATTTGAATTCACAGTGACGATATGGGCATCAGTAAAAAGGGACAAACTTGGAAACCAGAATGAGATGATTTTGAAATCCCAAAGAGATAGTGTGGGCATGGAGCTGTTTACCCTGTGGGAGTGATTTAAGGTTGGTACAAAGAGTAAAGTAATGAAGAAGTTGAATGTAAGATTACATGACGAGTGAGAATAAACAAAAGGGAAATGACCCAGTTGCTAAATTTTTTTATTTGGTTTGAGAAACTGAAGTTTCGTCTTCTTTGCTGTTGTTTAAGATTGGAATCTGTACTTGTAAAATTAGCAAGCAGAACCTAGGAGGAGTTTTCGCGGTCTCCATAGTCGTCGGTGTAATATACTAAGCTTGATTTAGTGACTCTTTTGAAAGATGTCTGTGGATGCACGAAAGATTTTGAATGTGGGATCAATAAAAAATGTTAAAGAGCTTCATTCGAGTCTCTTTCGAGCCTTTACTTTTTGGTGTGCTTCTCTTGCAGCTTGGTATTACCAAGTTGGTATTTCTCTGTCCTTTCACCCAACAAAATAAGATGCATTGAGAATTGAAATAGGGTTCCGTTCCCTTGTAAGAAGGGATAAAAAACCGTGAAACTTGAAAAGCAAAACTCTCATAGTCATTAAAAACATTTTGCATACAACCACTAGCATGAAATTTACTTTGTCCAATGCTTATAGAACCCTTAATTCCAAGTTTTAGTTCAACAATCAATCCGCGTTCTTCCTAGATTTAGAAAATGTTTTCTTTCAATCCCATTGCCAGCTTGATGAAACAAGAGAGGCGGGGCAACCAAAAAGAGACAAGTTATTTGAGCAAAAACCTAGGGAGATTCAGTACCACCATCAGGCACAACCAAGATTATAAACATAGTGTGTTATAAGCACATGTGATTAAGAGGAGAATACTAAAAAGTCATTTACAGTAAAAGTTTCAGCGAAAACATGAATGGTCCTCCATTACTTTTCAAACAAAAGACTCCACGCTTGTAACTTCAAGGACTCAATTCTCAAACCACTCACTCCAAGATAGTAGGTCAACTATAAATGGAGGCACCATGATTCATTTAGACAATGACAACATACTGTGTTTACAACATATTAACACCCTAGTTAAAAGGCCATCCTGAATACCCCATATGGGGGTTGTTTTCATGCATGGCAGGAGAGCTGCTTTCAGGAGTCTCATCATGGTTTGAGCTTGAATTAGATGAGCGGAAGGGCCACAGATAAGACAATGGATTGCGTCTTCCTCCTCTGCTATTCTCCCTTCCACTATAATTGCTGCTTCTGCTTCGAGAGCTTGAGCTTTGATAACTGTGTCTGCTACTTGATCCTTGTGGGGGTAGCTCCTGGCGACAAACAGGGCACGAATTATGCTGGACTAGCCATGGGACTATACAATCTGAGTGATATAAATGATCACACGGCATTTGCCTTGCTTCAGATCCCAGCTCAAATTTATCTTTGCAGACTGGACAGTGCGAATCAGAACGAAGATGCTTTTGTGTGATCTTAATAGTAGGCATCGCATCAATTGATGACCTGGTAGCTGGGGGAGGGCCCCGCTGATCATTAGCTGAAAGTTGTTCGAACAATTCTTCCAGTCCAGGGCCTATAAAGTAGTCACCTGCATTACCCCTTGCAAAGGCAACACCGGGAGCCCCAGAAAAGAGAGCTTCAAACCCACCATTTCCAGACAACCTAAAAGGAACTTGGCCACCAAAGATCAACAAAGGACCGAAACCTGGATTATGTCCAGGAACTGAATCTGATCTTGATCTAATATCATGATTATGGCTTCTATCTGCCATTCGCTGCCTCATAAAATCTGAGAAAGCTTCCATGAGCCCAAATCTCTGGTCACGATCATCATCACTGTCCATTCCAAAGAAATCCAATGGACTGATGCGGTGCATATCATCAAGTTCTTGGACAAATCCTCCACTGCAGTAGGGGCAAGCCGAATCTCGCCCACGCAGTCGAACTGGCCGCCTGCAACTGTAACACCAGTGGGTATTTCTGCTGCTTGACATCCTCTCCACTTGTCTACTCTTCCTCCTCTGAAAAGGTTCCCAGCACAAAACCCAGTTCCAGTCCCAAAGCACCTAAACTTTAACAATTATCTACAGCATACTGCCTGACAACGAGGAAACCACCACATTAAATACAAACTCATTATCGACAAAGCAATCCGACAAAAGATTCAATCACCATATGAAAATTGTCTCACCCAAAAACCTAATAATTGCATTCCTACTCAATCATTTTCCTCGAGGTGATGTTTGCTAAGAAAATACTATGCAAAACACATCAAATTCTATCAATTTCTCAAACTTATACAAACACCCTCTCATCGAGCTAAAATCAACTCTCAAATAAAGTCAATCTCTATCAGCTGGACATGCACACACCAATACACACACTAACACATTATTGAATGCTAATTTTTCAATGAATCCATTGTCTACAAAAAAATCAATTAAAATCTCCAGAAAAAGAAAAAGAAACAAAATGAACCCAGATACAGATATACAATAAACTATCCACCACAACAGAATCGGCAGAAAAAAAAGTTTCTTTCTTGCATAATTTTTATATCTACTTCACAAGCCACAATCACTCAATCAAACAGGGGACAAAAAAGACTCCATTTTTACTTCGTTTTCTAAATTCAATCACAAAAAATAACCAATTCCATGAACGCACAAATTTTTTTTTTTTAAAAAAAACAGATCAAACCCAAATAAGGAAACAAAGATGTCAAGATTAAACAGGAAGAATTGACAGAAATACATTCATACATAAATATGAAAAGAAAGCAAGAATTACTTACAGATCAAAACTTTATGCTACCTTAACAGGAAAGATTAAAAGGGGTTGTCTGGATCTGACAGTAGATTCTGTGTGTGTGCTAGAGAGAAGAGACTTGACTACAGTGGAGTGTGCAGCGGGTGAAAAATGGTCAGGAGAAATGGAAGGGAAGTGGGGTTGTTTTATCCTAAAATACGCGTGGTGTGTAGCACGCCAACAGTGTTAGTGTCCCTTAACTCTCTTGTTGTTTGCACCTTTGGAATTTGTGCCATTTTACCGGGGTCAACACCACCCCTTCTAGGAGAGTGTTCGATACAGGTCAGAAGTTGTTTACACGGTGCTTTTTTTATTCGGAAATATTTTTAAATAATATATATATATATTTTTATTTTTAAAAATTTATTTTTAATATTAGTGTATTAAGATAATTTAAAAATAAAAAAATAATTTAAAATAAAAAATAGTAAACTTAATGAAGCAATGGCTTAATGTCGAGCTTAATCACTCTATTCTTATAAAATAAATTAAACAGTAGTTTTAATTTAAAAATGAATAAATTAATTTGTTAATCACCATTGATCATAGCCATCAAATTTGAATTGGTCTTATGAGTTGATTTGGTAACTCACTAATCTAGTGTTTAACTCGGTTTGAATTTATTATTAAATTAGTTTGGATATTGATAGGTGATTTATTAAATTAATTAAAATTTATTTTTAAATGATAGTATTTCATTTTATTTTTAAATCACTAAAATAATACTGTTTTGATTGACATAACCATCCAAGTCATTAACGAAGTTAAATTCCAGACAAATTAACTATATTATTGATCATGCTTGATTTAATATTTGATTATTAAAAAAAAAACTTCTTTTCTCTCAATGTTTCCGTATTATTTGTTTTTTTTCTTTTATTTCTTAACACAAAAAAGTGAAATAAGTTGTAAATGACTATAAAATGTGTGAAAATTATCAAGTTATAAATTGATTAAAAAACATAAAGATTAATTAATTATTTTTGAAACTAAAGGGACCATTTAATTCATTTTTTAAAATTATAGGGACTAATTTTTAATTTACCAATTACTAAACGAACAGTGCTATGTTTTCCACATTAGTTTCTCGTAGTTGATTTCTTGCAAAACTCGCTAATTACATTCATTTCTTTAGTATTTAATATTATTCAATAAATTAATTTTTATATTTTATTAATAAATAAAATTATTTTTACTGAAAATTATGAATACAATGCTGTTAAGAAACATGTTGCTGTATATATTTCAAAACCGGCTAATTAGATTCGCTTCATGTTTTAATCAGTTTAAGACTTGATTATTAGATTGGTGGATTAAATTGTGAGTAGCTAAATTCATAGTTTTGAAATCTGGTTAGGTTTGACGGGTTAACTCGGGATCTGATCTATCAGAGGCTGGAACCGGGTCAGGTTTAAAAAAACTAGGGAAAGACAAAACCCGGGGTGACCCAGCTGGCCTAGCGGGTTGCCCCGACGACCCGGTTGACTTGGTAAGACCTAGTCAAAAACCTGGTTGCAACCCGTCGACTCTTTTTTTTTTTTTTTACTAAAACGACGTCGTTTTGATTTTAAAATTTTTTTGACCCGGACGGCCTGGTGACCCGGTCAAAACCCGGAACCTGGGCCTTGGATCGGGCTAGGTTTAAAAACTATGACTAAATCAATCCATATCAATATCTATAGTTATTTTATACAAAAAGATAAAATCGGGCTAGGTTTAAAAACTATAACTAAATCAATTCATATCAATATCTATAGTTATTTTATACCAAAAGATAAAATGACATCATTATTAATAAATTTTTTTAAATAGATTCTCAACAAGTTGTACATAAATTTAGCTAGGTTAATTAAGTTGCTGATTAACCCACAAAATCATTTAGATTTGACCACATCAATATTCAAAACAATTTAAAATAAAACTTAGCCCGGATCAGTTCTTAATCTATACCGGGTAGATTTAATAACTATTCATTGTAATCTCACCCCTAGTGCTTGTTTGAAAATCATTCAATTGATGACTCTTTTTTAATGCTTTTTATTGAGTTGTTCAATTGCTTTTTTACCAAGCATGGAGCGGATATTTTGTTTTGGTGTGCGTTAATTACTAGGACAAAAAAGAGATTTGTGAATGGCCTTCGCTTAATAATTCCCTTCGTTGACATAATGGGAATTATCACTGAGTCCTCACACTGTCCGGTGGCCAGAGCATCGCATGATCATGTGTTCTTGGAAAACTAGCCATTTAGGGCCCACCATGATGAGCAACCTCTGCCATATGAACTGTAATTAAGCAAGAGACAAGGAAAAACAAGTACTACGACACCCAGTTGGTCCAAACATTTGCTAGCATGGGGCGTAGGCTGAGCTGTGTTCTTTGGCTCCTTACCTTGGTGATGCTTTAACCATGATAATTGCAGAGGGAAAGAAAGTTGTAAGAGAAAACATGCTCTTATTAGCATGAATGTTTTCGTCCACCTTTCTCCAACCCCATAGGCATTGCTAGGATACACTCTTTAAGCTCCTGCTATGAGGCTGCCATTGGTTCCTCGTACATGTGGATGTGTTTTATAAGATACGAGGGGAGAGGAGAGATTTTACAAGACCAGCACAGGAATTCCTGCAACATAGTCGAAACCAAAATCGAGAGCAGAATAAGCTGCAAAGTGTATGGAATTGGTTCTCGAACTAGTTCTAGTCCAACACATGTTGTGTAAAACTCAGGCATGTTCGTCAAACTGAAGACATTCCCCTCTCTTTTCTACCTGCATGTGTCGGAGACAATTTTAATTAAACCATCAAAGAAGGTTTGTTTGTTGAAGAAAAGCCCAATGGCTAGGAGGTAGCAAACTATCAATCATCTGGTCAAAAATACAACACGCCTCCTTGCAGAAAGTCCCAGTTACTTCTTTGATTGTTTCAATACGTTGCAGAAGAAAACTCCTCCATGCACAGGGACATGCGGTACCGCTGCACTGGAAGAAGGGATAAAATCAACTCTGTTTACACCAGAACCTCATTCAGCATCACTATCATCTCCTCTCTTAGATATATGTGTGTAACGAGAACTAGAGATCTTGGTTTGTGAAGCAACCTCGGCATTCTTTCGCAAAACAGCCCCTGGTGATGGGTATGGCCGCTGTTGGAATAGGGGACCCTGACAATCAGAGAAGCATAAAACAAATGAAATGCCACATTACTTTGACATATATTGACCAGAATCAACATAGTCTACATCTTCACCTCTAAGGGATAGAGCTTGAATTGTATAAAATTAAAACACTGCAACAATCTAGAGCGAGAGGAAGATGTCAATGCAAACCGAGATTCTACTCCCTCACACAGGAGATGTTACTGTGCTTGATATGGCATACCAGTAGATTCGTCCAAAGCCTCCACCCAATCTTCTAAAAGAGGTAAAGGAGATGGAGTGTGTAACTGAAGGTGTATCATTTGACATTTCCCACTGGTTGTTTCCAGTGCTTTCATTGTAATAATATGAAGGACCACTATCCTTTGCTTCCACCTATCATTTGGCTACTCCCAGTTAAATTAATTTATGGGAGTAATTTCTTTGAATTCAATGTGATATTCGGAAACCAGATAGCTCAGACATGGTAGACAAAGCAAAGAAGAAGAAAAACTTAAAACATTAAGTGAAAGAACCTACGGTGACAAAGTTACTCTACCATCATTCCCTTGTAGATTTCTTTCATTATAGAGATATACAAAATCAACCTACGGTGACAAAGTTGCAGGGTTAATCTATTAGCTGAACTACAATAAGGACAAAGAACAAAGAACATAGACAAGTTCATACGTTTGAAATGAGCAAGATTTGCACAATGTCAGAATTTTGCTCATCACACAGCCTTACATAATGCGTAAACAAAGTTGATTTGGCATTGCTTTTCTCTTCCAAGATTGAGTCCTAATATATCACAGATTAGTATATTGTTTATCTTTTATTCTTTGACAATTAGGTCCTAATTATCATAATTTTTTGCAACTCCTGTGAATCAAAGTTCCTGTTTCTTTGATGATTGTACTAGTACCCATCACGAAGCATATTCGTATGTGCGAGATCAATGATGCTTGTGCCTCGCTTGATCTTAAATTAAAGAGCAGAAAATGCCAATTTGAAAAGACCTGGTCATACTGCTGGAATCACAGCAGCTGACAAGTTATTATTATCAGCAGTGCCTTCCATTTTGCCTTTTCCAATATGCATTATCCACCACACAATCAGTTGCCGAAGGAGGAGAACCGCAAATACTCCTACCACAAGTGGTTATTATGTGTCTACCGGTGCTTTTATATTACTTTCTAATTCTCTCCTCGTATTTTGATGTTAAAACTTGTATTTATCATTCTTAAAACTTTTATTAAAATTCTAATACTATAAAAAATAATTATTTCAACTCAAAAATTTAAATTATTCGATAAACCTTCAATAACAGTTTTATATTACTCTTAACAATACACAGAAAGATCAATCCACAAACCTGTATTTCACTGCATCATGGAATTGCGCTGCAAATGAAGAAGCTACAAATACTGCCCATGATATCATTTCACCTGAAACCATAATGAATAAATATTTTGTCCTTGCTTTAAATAGCTTCCAACAATATCACTTTCTTGGTATGGAAGAAATACTCTGATGATTTTAATAGACTTCAGCCTGTTAAATGAGTGGTTCGACCACTTTTAAAATCCTCGAATTAAGTCCCTCCTTCGTTCATGTACTTGAGTGAATTTCACCCATTGCATAAGCATGTGTGGTGGTTGAAATTCAATTTCATTCGGCCATGTATTCTGTGTTTGATTTAATTTTCTTTTATATATTTATATTTGAACTTTTTATGGTTCAATCTTCTTATGACTCGTACAAATAACATATAAAACATGCAAAGACACTTTCAAACACAATACAAGTGCACACATGGCGTTTTGTTACTGTTTCGAGAGAAGAAAAAATAAAAACAATAGAAACAAAGAAGACATATTTCTATATCCTTCATTTAAAAAGACAGATAATAACCAAACACAACCGTAATATCCAGTTTGAATAACCAGCATGAGACCAGCAATCTTGCAAATTCAAAGGGTGATCTTGACAAAAATGCTCCAAAACAGAGGCACATGATCTTTACTTAATGGAGATTTCATCTTGCTTCGATGACTTCGGTTTTGCTGCGAACTAACTTCTGAATGACCGTGATCCTAAATACAATTTAAATAATCCCGCAATCAACTGAGAATTCTCTATAAAGACTCAGTTATGATGTAACTATAAGAAGAGGATATTTTGTTCGAGGAATCAGATTGGGTGTGATATGACCCAAAAAAGGGACTCTTGAACCCGGGGGGTTGTAAACTATGGGCCATGGCTTGGTGCTGTGGGAAAGCATTGGACTTGCGGTCACAAGAATGCAGGTTCAAGTCATGAGAGTAGTCACTCGATGCAAAGCTGTTGAAGAGTAGGTCTATCTATAAATCTTAGATTCAATTATCCTATTTCTGTTCTGGCATAACTGAGTGATAGTCCTCATAGTGAGTGGAAAATCAGCTGAGCTGCAGCCGACTTCCAATCACAAAAGATTGCCTCTCTCTAATAGACTTCAGCCTGTTAATTGAGTGGTTCAACTAATTATAAAATTAACACGTATTTGAATTCCTGAAAGTTAATGAGTCTTCAAATTTAAAGGCAAATCTCAAAAATTGATCTTCCAAGTACACGATGAAAGTAAATTGAGACTCCAAAAATCTGTATCTTATTTAATTACCAGGAGGTTTCTGTGGAATGGTTTTTGCTCCCTCCTGGACTTCGAGGCTGTCTTGATGCTGATGCTGATGCCTCAATCTTGAGGTTATAGTTTCTGGGTTGTTATCCGTTTTGTGCCAAAAGACATATTTATCAAAATTGCCCAATTCAAGTCCAAGTGTGTAATAAACATACAAGTACCGACTAACTGAGCACAAGAAGGAAATTCCTCCTAATTTCATCCACAACAGCCAGGATTACCAGCCAACGATGCTATTTCCAATACCAGGCTTGAACATGGTTTTAATCATGATTGCACTTCAGAGGACATCTATTGGTACAGCACCATCACTGTGTCTGAACAGGTCTTGCTAGAACAGTTGCAATTCTAGCTGTAGTTTCTAAATCTTATGTTTGTTCAGGCGAATTGTTGTCACCATGTCAGATTTTACCAATAATCTCTACACGAACAAACTCCACCCTTAAAGTGATGAAATCGAAGTCGATCTCTAACGATGATATCTCGATTGAATGCTCGAGAAACAAACTTTGTAAATTCATGGCAATCTCTACAGACTCTCAAGTTCTTCACAATCCGAAGACTTGTTCCTTCAGGAGTTTTCGCCAAACCAAAAGCAATTGCCAGCTTCTCACTATGATATGTGCTGGAAGACTCCAAACACTCTTCAGAGCACGATCCATGAAAGATGAATTGAGACTTGTCTTCTACATAACCAGCCATGGTGGCCTTATGTGTTACTTCCTCCAATTTTCGATAAATCATTCCTGAATCAGGATGTGACTTATCATCCACAACAAATCTGTGAACCTGGTCAGAAACTTCAATCCAGCTCCAACCAGGAGTGGTCTTTATTCCTTGCTTTTTTATTAGTTTTCTCATTCTGGCAACACCTTGTTCATCATTGGCTCCAGCATATATGGTAGCAAGTAGTACACAATCCCCTGCATTTACTGCCCCAAGCTGAGACAGATTCCTCATAGCAATTTCCCCAATCACTACATTTTTGTGAATCTTGCTAGAGCTAAGCAGAATTCGCCACAAAACCGGATCATCCTGCCATGGAGAATCACCTATGATTTCGAGCGCCTTCTCAAGCTTCCCAGCACGTCCATACATATCCACCATGCATCCATAATGCTTAATTCCAGGCTTGACATTGAACTTAGAGCTCATTTGATGGAAAAACTCAACACCCTCTTCAACTAATCCTTGATGACTACATCCACACAACAAACCAAGAAACGCAATTGAATTAGGTCGCACTCCTGCCTCCAACATCTGATTGAAAAAATAAATAGCTTCATCACCAAAACCATGCACTCCGAACCCAACAATCATAGAGTTCCAAGTAAAAGCGTCCCGCGGCATCCCATTAAAGACTTCAAGAGCACCATCCAAGTTACCACATTTAGCATACATATCAATAAGCGCATTCCCAACAAACACATTTCTCAACAATCCTTTCTCACTAGCAATCCTATGCAATTTAACCCCTATATTCAAAGCACCCACATGAGAGCAAGACGAAAGCAGCCCAACAAGTGTAAACCCATCAACACCCACATTCTCATTTCTCATATAATCATAAATTCTCAACGCTTCCTGGTGATAACCCGCCTGCGAATAACACGAAATCATCGCATTCCACGCAACCAAATCTCTTTCAGGCATATTATCAAAAACCATTCTTGCAATCTCAACACACCCATTCCCCCCATAACACCTCACAAGACCAGTGCAAACAACAACATCTCTTTCATACCCAGTTCTTATTATAGACCCATGAACCTCTTCACATTTCTTCAAGGCCTTAATTCTCTCACATGCCTTGAGAGTAAACGAGAAAGTGAAAGTATCAGGACCAGAAACCGAGTCAAAAAGCATGCGATTATAGTAAAAAATGGCTTGAACAGGAGATGGGCTTTGAGCAAATCCTCTGATGATAGAATTCCAAGCTTGAGTTTGTGGGTTTAGAATGTGTTTAAAGAGGTGTTGTGCATAGGGTAATGAACCTGAGATTGAAACAGCACAGAAATTCAAAATGCTGTTAGAAATGGCGGGATGGTTTTGAAGACCGTTAACAATGACATGAGCTTGGATTTTTTTAAGCCTTGTCAAATTATTGCATCCTTGTAAGACTGTAAGAATGGCATTGGCTTTTGATGTCTCCAAAACCATCATGTTGCTAAGAGGATTGTCGCTATGGAACAATCTCTGCTGGTGCCTGATAACGGGTATAATTTTCCTCGAGAAGTGATTAGTTTACTGAATCAGAGTGGTGGTGGACTGGGGGTGGCTACTGGCTAGGCCCTTTGTGTGCGGTGAAGATGTTTCGTTATTGGGCTTCTTTGGCCATGTTTCATAATAGATTGAGTGCAAACTAACGTTTAAACCATACATGTTCACGCAAGAGGAGGCCCGAAAAACAAGAACCAAGTTCAAACCTCGATTTATTAATGAGTTCTAGTTGAAACGACACCAATTTCCTATAGGTTTGAAGCCTGATCTCGGTCGGTCTGGGACAAGACATGAGTTATGGGTTAGGAGATTCAAGCCAAGTTAGCTTTTTATATATATATATATATATATATATATATATTTTAAATAACTAAACTGATGTTGTGTTGATTAATTTTTTTATTACACATGTCAATAGGTTGATGATCGAGTTTTATCCAGGTCTTAGGTTGACTCGAGTTTTTGATTGGGTCAGTCTGATTCAATTCTTCTTTTATTTTTTATTCAACTAAACCGGTTCAAGCTTCTGATTGGTCAAATCCTGAGTTGACTTACTAAGCCAATAGTTTTATAATGAAGTTATTTTCTCTTCAATTTACGAAGGCTTTTTTTTTAAAATAAAAATTATAATTGTTAAACTTGGTTTGACTTAGTAGATTGATTTGGTAAAATTTAATTGACCTGATTAGGTTTTAATGAGTCAATTGATCTAATCAAAACCCGATCCAAATCTTGTTGGGTCAACACTAAAATAAAAAAATTAATAAACAAAATAATATTGTTTTAATAAAAAATAGTCAACCCAATGACCTTTGAAGTTGACATGTTACAGAATTCTTTTTCGAGTTAGCTTTTGTATCAAATATGATAAAAATTGAATAGATTTACCGTATATTTATATACCCATAATAGAATACCTTGTTAGAGTTCAGGGTAAATTACACTGTGCAGGTGTTGCTTTTTATTTGATGAATCTAGAAAATAAAATCTAAAAAATAATTTTTTTTTAACATATTTTCAAACAAAAAAAACTATTTTAAAAGACATATAATTACAAAAACCTGTCGTAGGAGGGAAGAGTACAACAAGAGTACTCAAGAAATATTTTCCCCAGACTAGCTTTCTTGCATCAATCATGTTGCTGGATCGATCATATTTGAAACGAAAACCATGCTGTATAGGAGCAATCATGTGGCCAAAAGAGCAATCACATCGTCTTTCACGACATAATATTGTGCCTTTTGTATTCTTATGCTGTACTCCTTGCTTGTGAATCAATATTTTCCCTTCTTGGGTCTGAACAGCAAGCTCTGATTTACCTTTATCTTTGTATATCCAGGGATTTACGTGTACATATGATCTTCAGGGTAAGATTAGTATCATAAGTACCCTTGAGCTTCTGTGCCTGAAAGGGAAGACAAGAAGATTCCATTTAATTTTTACAAGAAATTAAAAGGGAAGGAAGGGGGAGCCATTGAAAGAGACTTCTACTTGCTTTTTATAAGCTTCCCTCTTCCTTTATCCCTTTCTTGAGCTTAACGCATCAGGCATCCACCGATAGGTTCATTCATGTCCTACCAGCAAAAAAGTGTGTCATCATTTTCACCATCCCTTTTGCCCTTACTTGCTAGCTTTTTATCCTAAAATAGAGGTTTTTTGGGGATCTGTTAAAGCAAAAGGTATGCTAATTGATTCCTTGATCTGGGACAGAATTCTTGAGCTAAAGCAATATGGTTTTCTTTTTGAAGCGATATGGTCTGTGCCCGGTTATAGATTATCAGCAGCATCTTGTTGATAATTATGATTTCGATGAACAGAGATTCTTGATTAATTCTCAATATAATTTTCTTGAGATCTCAGCGTGTGAAGGGAGCCCACTCAAATTAATTGTGAAATAACTATATAAAGCGATGGATAAAAACTTAAACGAATTTCCATGAAAGCAATAAATATTATCTGGCCAAATTACTCCCAACAAATCCTGATGAAGCACAGGACACGAAAATGGCCCACAGATGTCTTTATAACCTGATGGATGAGGTCCCAAATCCAGGAACCAAGAAAAGGCCTTCCATGGACGGCAGCTATTCTGCATGTGAACATCACAGTCGCCCATTTAGCTTTCGTTTACTTGTGTTTTCGCCCATTTAGCTTTCGTTTACTTGTGTTTTCGCCCATTTAGCTTTCGTTTACTTCTGTTTTTCAAAGTTTTTTTTTTAAATTATCTTTAATATAAAAAAATATCAAATTAATCTTTTTTTTAGTAATTTTTAATATATATATATATATATATATATATATATAATCACATGAAGGAGCGCATATTTTAAGAGTTTCTATCTCTTTTTTACAAAACAATTATTTTTTAAAAATCTCTTGTGGGTTCATTTACAAGCAGATATGGCTGTAAAAAAGTGTTATTTTAACCGATACAAATTACAAAAGGTTTATTCTATGACAAGGCTTTTATTTTTTACTATTTGTATCATCTTTTTCACCATTTAAGTTTGATGTGAAATGGATTGGTTGATGCAGCCATTGATGATCCACATCCATTACATACCATCAGTACCTCTCTCTATATATAGGCAGGGGACCAGCATTTAGATTTCACATTGCATTTTTATTTAAAATATATATATAAAAAAAATGAAAGAATTGCAGAGAGAAAAGGTGACAGATATTGGAGAAGTCCCTAAGGCTAAACTTAATATTTGCCCCTACAGTTTCAGAATGTTTCATCTTCACCCCTACAGCTGTAGTTTTCCCAGTACCGTCCTTAAAGTTTCCATATATTTCAATGTTGCCTTTAATAGTTGATTAGCCGATTAAACCTTTTCACCAACATGCCCAGGTTTGGAACTCCCTTTTTTTACGTTTTTAATTAAATTGCGAGAAATTATCAAGTATTATTGCTAAAAAAATTAGTAAATAGTAACAGAAACACCGACGGGTAATATTTTATTGCTACTTTCAGCGATATAAATGACTGATGTGTCAAAGAATTAATTCAATTCAATAACTTAAGTTATTAGGTGAAGTTTCAAGATATAATTTATATTATTCTATAACACAACCCCTCAAGTAAAAGTCTTAGGGCTTGAAACTTTCACAAACTCATATTATTTTGTGTTTAATTTTTATCAAATAAATAGAGATGGTGAGATTAATTTAAACTCCTGATCACTTGATCATAAGGACTCTGATATCATATCAAAAAATTATTTTAACCCAAAAGTTTAAGTTATTAGGTGGAGTTCTAAGATATGATTTATATTATTATCTAATATGTTGAAATGATGCTTACATCCTAGCAAAATATTTGGTCGGTGTTTTTAAATTTTTCATGTAGTGTGTACAAGGATTTGAGAATCTTTAATTAACAATCACAAAAAAATGACTCAAAGATATGCACTTTGATTTCCTCGAGCAATCCAAACAAACGAAGGAAAGTTAATTTCTTAATCACTTCCTCACATTCCCTCCCTTCCATATCAAGTTAGCAATGGACGACAACTCCTTACTTCTCCATTCTTCTTCATGACATTTCTCATCACCGAACACAATGCTACAATGATTGATGTCCACCTTCGAATGAAGCCAAATAATGTTTGGTGAAAGTTTAACATCCCATATGAAAACAGATCCAACACCACAGATTATTGATCAGAGAGCAATCAAAATCAAAATCAAAATCAAGATTGACATGGTACGGCAGATCAAAACAAAGAACAAGTCCAGCAACATTACATGTACGTGGTCCATGTGTTGTTTCTCACGAGGACAAGTCTAACCAACTAAGGTTGCCTGATAAATAGTCTCCATACAAGTGTTATCAATGCGGTGTTCGCCATGCATGGTTTACTCCTTTCTTTGTTCATGTATTTTGAAGTCAATGCATGACCCGCGAAGATTTCGTTGCATATTATGAGTACGGTAATTTTTGGTTAGCTCCTCACTTGCTAGCTAGCTACCCGTTGGATAAATAGATTGAGAGAATTATATTACAAGTTCGAGACATGATGTTATACTTTCATGTATTCGGACAACGATTTTTCCTCGGTCAAGACAAAAATGTAGAGCATGAAATGTAATTATGAATTTCATGTAGTGAGGGGCAAGAGGCAAAGCCCATGTTGCTGGTGGTAGCTGTGATAGCAAATGGGAAAAAAAATCCTCAAATCAGGCAGAATTAAGTCCATGAACATCATTGCTCGTGAGACTCCACAAGGCTATATACTCTTGACCATGCATGTTTTCTTAAATATATCAAAATTAAATCATTACACTTGAATGATTTCCTGTCTTAGATTCTTCATCTGTTTTGCTCATTCACACAACAATCAAATGACAGTTAATTATGCATGGTGGTAATTAAATGGAAGCTTCCATTTAAATGCAATAAACATTAATCACGATCGAACTTGTTTCTTATGTCTTAGAAGTCGACTGTATTGGCTGCTCCAATTACTAAATTTTTCCCGTAACAAAGAGCTCACCAAATAAAAAAAATCATCCTTGTAAACGAAGCAAGCATTAATCACGGAAGACACTTGTTCTGTTATGTTTTAGTTTCTGTTTGACTGTACTAGTTTCTACTTTTTAAAATTATTTTTTGGATAAGAAAATTAATAGTTTTTATATTTTTTTTATGATTTTAATGCAATAGTATATATTAAAAAAAATCAAATCCAAAATCATTTTAGTATATTCTTAAATAAAATATACTTTTAAAAAATATCTTTCATCTCATCGCATTATCAAACACACACCGTAAAACTTCATTAGATTTTTTAACTTGCTTTCCCTTTATCAATTTTCTATTTTTACAATTATCTTGCTTTTACTAGATTATTGTCTGCTATAGATGTTATTATCTTGAATTTCAATTTAAAAGTAAAAAAAAACTATGTGATAAATTATTATTGTTCTCTCATTAATGCACTAGTAAATAACCGGAGAGATCGATACAAATTTAGTTTCGAAAAAAATTGCCCAAAATACCTTAATATCAAAATAAATTATATATTTTATCATGTCAAATTTACATAAAATCGAGGATAGGGAAAATAATTCTCATAAATCAGCCATTTTTACGCAAATGACATGTCTAAAGTCTAACAGGAATGGATTTACGTCTGAAAGCAGAGGAAACTAGTTTCATAATAACCTTAAGAAATTAAAATAGCTATATATTTTTTTTGTTTTCTTGCTAAAAACTCCGTTTAACGCCGTT
>Ga0307515_10003957_pt1 | contig 30909 bp, 19 predicted proteins | sample 17_EM_MG_FD_194513 | JGI IMG/M metagenome (GOLD analysis project Ga0307515, IMG submission 194513) | Populus trichocarpa ectomycorrhiza microbial communities from riparian zone in the Pacific Northwest, United States - 17_EM | ecosystem: Host-associated > Plants > Roots > Unclassified | place...
AGACTTAGGGCCTAAGGATAAAGAAAGTAAGTAGATCTTATAGTGCTATTTACTTAGCAGGGCTAAGGGATAGGAAGAAGGTATTAGTATTAATCTAATAACCTAGTATATCTAATACCGTACTATAGGAGTCTTTAATGGCGTTAGGAGGAAAACTAAATAGTATAATTATAAAGTTATATATATAAACTACTAGCGCGTTACTAGTACCTAGGCGTAAGATAAATATAAAGTTATTTAGATAATAAACTAGTATAAAGAAAGTAATAATTAAATAAAGGCGGCGTTTAAGGACCTAATATAGGGCCTCTATAAAGAGGTTAAAGAGAAAAGGCGTAGTAGCTAGACTAAAGGGGAGGCAGTATTTGGTATATACTATCTTCTCCCACTTAAAACCTAGTAGGTATTAGTTAGTAATAGCAACCGGGATATTCCGAAAAGTGTCTTTAAGATCGCGTTTAAGGATAACGGCTCCTCTTCTAGCGAGAAGAATAAGCGCTAGAATATTGTCTACGGTGCTATAAATAAGGGTAGAGTAGGCCTTTAGAATGGCAGCGTTAACAGAAAGGCCTTAGCGAGGCTTAGGTGAAGAGAGATTATAAATACGGCGGAAGGTTTTATCTAGCTTAGGTATAAGTCCTAAGGGGAAGCAGTAGATTGCTTTAGGTGGATAAATAGTAATACGGCCGATAGGCAGATTAGTAGCAATCTTTATAGTAATTTCCCTAGGGTTAGCACTGGATGGGAGTTAATTTAAATATATACGTGCTAGTAGTAAGGCAGTAACTCTAATCCGCGCGCTATATATTAGAATGCCCTTAATTAAGGGGCTAAGATCTCTAGGGTATAGGAGTAGCTTATCCCTCTAGGCTAGTGCGTTTAATAGTAATAGTAAAGTATAAAGTGGATACCCTAGGGTAAATACCTTAAATCTTAGCGTTAAGTTTGGGTGTAGAGGGGGTATAAATTATTACGGAGACCCCTTATAGTTTTTCTTAACGTAATTCCCTCTATATACTTTATAAAGATATTAATAAAAGCATGGCAATTTAAAGCACGGACGGCCTATGTTTTAATTACCGCATATTTAGCCCTATAGGGATAAGGTAGATATATTTACCTAAGGGCGTTTAGATAATAAACTACTATAAGAGGACAATAGGGCTAGGCGTAGGGTGGCGAAGTTATAGTTAGCTGCTTATAGTTTAATAGAAATAGTCTAGTTAGTAGGGTTAGTTTAACTAAGCCTTATAGCTCTTTAGTAGACAACTATAGCTAAATTAAGGACGCTATTCTAGATAAACTGTGCAGAGAAACCTATAATAGCTTAGTAGAATTTTGCCATTGTAATAGCTAAGGGGGTTAATATAGCCCAGAGGGTTTAGACAATAATACTATAATTAGTAAAACCCTTAAGCTAAATACCTATAGAGGAGAAGTCCTTTTTAGAGCCCTTACTAAAGGTAATAACTCTTTTGTCTACCATTAACTCTATCTAATTAGAGTTAATTTTAGATAGGTTATTACGTAGCTTTATAAGGTTCTTTAGAATAAATATACCCTTCTAGATTACGGCAACTTTAGAAACTAAAATTCTAGGAAGAAGCAAGTCTAGGCTCTTTATAGTAGGAGGGAGAGAAGACTTACTAGAGTTAGTCTCTACCGCGTTAATTATAATAGGATTCTTCTTAATAGCGGCAAGCTAAGCCTAGTATATTTCTTCTGTGGCTAACTTTGCCTAAGCTATAAAAGCAGTAAGTGCTTTAAGGGTAGCTTAGTTTAAAGCCGCCTTATAAGCGCGCTCCTGCTTATAGTCTTTTAGCTCTTGTTTATAAATATCCTATAGGCGCTTTTTAGCTACAGCCACGACTGCGGCGGAGGGCGTAGGGGCTATAGTAATAGAGGGGCGACGCGTCTGCGAGCCTTCGCTATCAAAAACACGCGAATAAGAGCGTATACTATATGCAGGAGCGTCTTTAAAAGAATTTATTATAAGGAGTAGACGGGATAAATATCGGATGGCGGAGAGAAGCGACGGCAACGGCCTAAATTTAAGGCTTTAAGGGAGGAGATTCGACGGTTAAATAAGATCAGAATGAATAAATCAACAGTAGCTTTAATTAACGAGAACTAGCATATTCGAATTTAATTAGATGATGTTGTTGCTGCTTAAAGTTCTTTATATAGAGACTTCAAGCCGTGCGCTGTGAGACACGTGACTCCCTATAGACCCTATCATTTTTCAAATCAGTTGGTCCGATAGCCTATCTCTCAAAATGGTCTACACTATAGTTGTTCACCTCTACGCAAAAGACTCCCCAACCGACATTGAAAAGTTGAAGAACAAATTAGTCGAAGCCAGCCAGGTCTACAGCAAGGACCATGAAACGGTTGGATGGCACGTCATGCAAGATCACCAGGATCCGAGAGCGTTCACCATTGTGGAGAGATATGAAAGGGAAAGTGTGAGTTCACCATTGGTCAATGTTTCAATCGATTTCTTCATGCGCAGCTTGATTGATGCTGATATTGACGCATTTCATAGAGTCAGAAGTATCATCTTGAGGTATGTAGAAGAACGGCTGAAGATCCGCTGCACTAGAGCACGCAACCAAGCAAAGTTCATGGGTCTGGAGTGAAAATTTCTGGTTGAGACTCCCGTGTTCCCAATTCACTACTGACAATTGCGACAGAACCCCTACTGGAAGACTTTCGACCCTTATGTTATGCCGCTGTTGGAGAAGCCAATGGATCTGCGCCGGTTCAACGAGCTCGACACGAGCATTACAGCTTCGGGAGATCACAGACATGAGGCATCTCACCCGGATCCCTTAGTATCACATATGTACAACGGCGCCACTGAGGCTTAAGCCTTCGAATTCGGTAAAGAGAAGAATGCGACTTTGGCAGTTCTCTTGTAAATACTCTGGTTCTGGGGGGCTGTAAATGCTGTAATATCAAGAAAACACCAATTTCTCTTCCTAATATGTGGCCTTTTCTAGAAATAGTGAACTCTCGCGCGGAAACACTGTATCCATTGATTTGAACGTGGAACGACACTGACTCTACCTATTCCCCTATTTCACTTCTAGTCGAAGCACATCGTACTGGACATAAACGTTTTGAAGTAAAACTGCGCTTCCGTAATCGGTTGCATTCGCAGGCAGACTCAATATCATCCCATTCGTTCCTTCCATAAGCAATCCTGCATCGAAAACAAACTTATGGCCAGATTGTAGCATATTACGGCTGATCGGACTCCACATGAGCTGCTCTGGTAATATCTGGTCTTCTATTAGACACTGCAAAGCAAGAATCCTTGTAGAGATATCTGGGTGGGTGGGATTAGTGCAAGATGCTCTTCACGGGCTAGAAAGTTACTTACGGAATCTGTCGATCAAAATCGGATTTGCTTACCACCTTGTTGCCTTCCATTCAGTCCTTTGATAGACGAGTGGGCGCTGAGATTGATTCCAATTTGAGGTGTATCTAAATACAACGTGGCATTACCACTACAGCAAATGTGTAAATTGTGTGGTCTATGGGATGACAAAGAACTTTTTATTCCTAGCAACAATTTTGTTCATGTGGCGTTGATTCTTTGTGGTATTGCTGAGCCAAGGAACTCATTCAATACTAACATCTTTGTCTTGCAATAGCCTGAAACGAAGTTTTTCACATGTGGAGTTTACAATACATTCACAGAGGAGAAAATGTATGCTGTCCGTGTGTTACTAAACTGACTGGTGGCAGGTTGGTATGGTGCTCCTACTCATGTAGCTTGCATAAATGCGTCGCCTTTGGAGGATTCTAGTTGATGAAGCGAGAGAGAAAACAAGCCCAAACTATCCAGGCTTTGATTTGAGTTTCTTATTGTCGCTAAGTCGTATCATTGGTGTATTGCACTTACCCTTTAGCTCTCTATGCGCAGCTTTATGGATACCCATCAAGACCTAAAAAGGGCACATCGGGTTAAGACTGGGCGAAATGTGCGCGATATCACTCAGACATAAGCAAATTGCATGAAAAGAGTAAGATACAGAAACATGATTCTTCTAACCCATACTACAATAACATACTAATCTATCCTCATCCACATTTTTACTTCACTAAAACACAGGAAGAAACAAACCGCTGCATCTCTCAAGTAAGTCAAAGCCGTGATCAGACCCAACACCCTCAAATCAATCCAGCAAGCAAGCAAGCAACAGGAGAAGCAAGCAAGCAACAGGAGAAGCAAGTTCCCCTGAACCCAGCGCCCTTTACATGATAAAAAACAAAAGCTGTAATAATCCAGTAATAGTAGAAAATACACCCTTCTCAACCGTAAAATATACAATCTTCCCCAATCCTGGCCTGTCACCCGTTTGAATCCCCAACAGGTTAGGGCAAGTTGAGATGAAGCTGTTTATGCCCTGGCGAGCGCCTTGAGTACCTCTTCCTTCTCGCTCGTAGGCAGTGTCGCGAGCATCTGCACCACACCTCTCAGGCCGCCCTCACGGTCCTTTCGGAGCAGGCTGGCGACTTCCATGGCAACACCTTCGCGCTTGAGGGCCTCCACCTTCTGGTGAACCTCCTTTCTGTTCTCCTCGTACCACACAGCGACGCTCATGTCATCGTCAGAGAACTTGGGAATGCCGCTCCATGCCTTGAGCATCTCGAGACTGCGAGCGCGGGTACTTGCATCAGGAGCTGTGGGGACCGAATGAGGAGCCGCTGCGTGCGCCAAGCGCTTGAGGATGTACTCCTCGTTGAGACGGCGGCGGAGACGCCAGTAGAAGAAGCGGCGGGCGTTCTGCCAGCGGAGAGGCTGGCGGATGGCACCCTTGGCGTGCATGCGGCCAGCACGGTCGTGGAGATCAGCAAACTGAAGAGAGATCTGCGAGTAAACGGGCAGAAGAAGCTTCTCGCGCTCAGTCATCTTAGCCTTGATGGCTGTAAGCTCAGGTTGCGGCGTGGCGGGATTGTTGAGTTTGCGCTTGAGGTCTCCGTATACCGGATCTAGACGTCCCATGGTCTCGATCTGGCGTTCCTTACGGAACTTAATACCTACGATACCTTCCGGCTCAAGGACACCACCGCGAGAATCTTCATCGGCGTACATCTCCATGTATTGAGGGTTGATGGTTGGATCAACGACGACCCAAGAACCACCACGGAGTTCACCGAAGGGAGGAATGTAAACGAAGATCGGTTGCTCATACTTGACGAGAGCATCGACAATGTAAGAGCCATACTTGAGAACCTCGTTGTACATGTCGCGCTGACCACCAGAGAAACCACGCCAATTGGCAAGGATCATTAATGGGAGTTGTTCACCATTGTTGAAGTCGCGGATTGCTTGTGCAGTTTTATAGGCAGAATTGGGATACCACACGCCGCCAGCTTCGGATGTGACCTGCTCGATGGAATCAGGGTTGGCAGGATCAGCTGGTGTGACGTTCTCAACTGATCGAGTTTCGACGCCAATTACACCAACTGGAATACCACCAAGACGAGCACGACCAACAACGACAGTCCTTGCCCAGCCACCGAGTGCCTCCTCGAAAGAGCCACGATCGAAGAGACCAGACAAGAAACCCTCGTCATCTTCCTTACCAGCAATCAAGTGCCTGACATCATAAGCCTGCTTCTGCGGTGGGAAGAAAGTAATATCACGGTCCCAATTGTCAGTTGTAGGCGAAATAGGAACAGGGTTGCCCTTCTTGTCGGGCACATATGACATCCACTTGACGATCTTGGAGACACCTTCGAAGTCGTCATCGGCAGTCATGTGGGACACACCGTTCTTGTACATGATCTGGGTACCACCTAGCTGCAAGTTGGAAGTGTAGACTTCACGGCCAAGCAACTTGTTGATGGCAGGAGCACCAGTAAGGATGATTGGCTGGCCTTCGATCTGGATGGCACGCTGACCGAGACGGACGAGATAAGCACCAATACCTGAACGAATTAGTAAATTTAGTAGCTCGCGGGGATGATTGATACGTACCAACAGAGCGGCAAGTAACAAGGGTGATCGTAAAGATGTCCTCATATGCTCTTGAGGTCTCACCAGCAATCAAACCTGAGCCTCTCAATGACTCAACACCAAGACCATCCTCGGCACCGATGATAGTTGTAATCTTGTGCCTGATTTCGCCATTGACCTTAATCTGTTCGGTGATGACGTCTTGTCTCTTGCCATCCACAAAATGGGCGTGTTTCTCTGGGGTGAGGTATAGATAATCGAAGCCCGCTTCGGGCTTTGATTCATCCTTCCAAGCAACCGAGAAGTGTGGGATAAGCTCTTCGGCCAGACCAAGGCGGGCGCCTGAGTTGGCAGAGAGGTAGATCCTAGGAATGCCCAATTTCCTGGCAAGTTCGGAACACTTGTGGAAGAACTTGTCTTCCTGAGGACCGAAAGATCCGATCTTAAAGGTGATGTCGTTGGCGATGATGATGAACCGTCTGCCGCGAGGATACTCGGGCGTCTTAGCTGTCACGACCCATCCGACCATACCAATTGAGTTAGCACCTGGCTCGCGGTTGACTTCAGCGAGGTTATCATTGTCGTCGATGACTAGCTCATAGTGCTCAATACACTCGCCCTTGACTGGCTGCTTCTCTTTGAGATGAGGGTGCTTAGCAACAGCCTGCACCCAGCTGTTCTCAACCGCCTGTCTGAAGAGTTCTGGGAAATCATATACATATTGAGTACCCATGATGTGGGCCTTGTATCTCTTTGGCTGGAGAGCGCCCTTGGTTGGGTAGGGCGTTGAGACTGGCCGTAGGTGCATGGACCCAATCTTGGTGGTTCCACCAATGCTGTGGAAGAACCATTGGCCGCCCTTCTCGGACTTACGCTCGGCGTACAGTTCAACTTGAATGATATAGCCGGAGGTGTTCGTGATGACGACACGAAGCGGGTAGGGAATACCAGTTGCGGGATCGGTGCAAATAATGCGGATCTCAGCACCAGTAACACGAAGTCTCCAGAGACGACGACCGAATCTCTCCAAGAAACCGCCGATGGCCTCCTCAACCTCTGATGGCTCAAGAGGGAACACGGTCGAGAAATTGATGAAGATATGGTTCATGTCAGCATTGTTGTTACCAACGATCTCCATGGCATCGAGGATGTCAGTCATGAGTCGGTCAGTCTCAGAGATCATATACTCCACGGTGGGAATATCTTCTCGGAGACGACCTGGCCTGACAACGGCCCTCGTGAAGTATCTCTTGTCGGCCTCCGCACCCTTGCCGATAGCCTCGTAAATGTGGATATTACGATTTTCGGTGAATACAGGCTTGATGTGGAATTTAGACAATCGGCCCAGTTCAAGCTGGAAAGCCAAAGCAGGCTCAACGTGACGGATACTGTCATCTTCGACGTAGTTCGGCCCACGGAAAGTGTAATAGCCAGGATATGTGCCATCCTTGTGACCACAGATGAATGTCAAGCGGCGGATTCGCCGAGCAAGAAGCTCATCTTTGTAGTCCTTGACGATTGGGAGGATGCGAGAAAGAATTTCCTTGTCATCGAAGCTCTCGGCATCACTTATAGCAATGTTTAAAACGCCTGTGAGCTCATCCTCATTCTCAATCTTAGGAGCAAGGAAAGATGGTTTGCGCTTCATGGACAGATCGGCTGCAATGCCATTACCAGAGCTTGACGGTTTACGAACAGCAGCAGATACGAAAACTTCAAGGGCTCTTTGAAGATATTCCTCGGCGTCGTCGAGATACTCAATGGGAACGACTGCACCCTTTCGGGTAGGCTCGCCCTCCATTCGGCTTTGAAGGTAAGTCATATCGCTGATGGAGTGAATGCGGCCTTTAGATAACATATCAGCTGGCGTACCTGGAGTTGAAGGTTCCGAAGACTCGACAGGGATACCGAATTCAGCTTCGCCAACCTTGCGGAGAGCAAAGTCCCAAGACAGGACGTATGGGGCGTCAGTCTCTGTGTGGTAATGCAACTCCTTAAGCTGATAAGCACGGTATGCACGTCGGGTATAGACCTCAAGAGCAGCGAGAGCAACCCAAGGATCCGAATGCGCGAAGAATCGTGGCAACACATCGAACACAGTGTACTTCGAGTCCACAACCTCCTTGATGACATCGAAATTGGGCTCTCTGTGATCCCAACCGCTCTCGCCGTAGCGTGATTCTACGACGGAAGAGCGAAGAATGTGCTCCATTTGCGACATACGCTCCTCTAAGGATGGCATAGCACATTGAATAAGAACCTCACGAGCTTTTAGCGAGACCTTGGCAGTCTGTCTGGATTCAAGCTCTGTGAGCTTCCTGAGAGCTCCCTTAAAGTACTTCGCGACATTGCCGACACCTGGCTTGTTTGGCCTATACATGTCCAGGGTAGCGATGATGAGGTTGTTCTTCGCACTGACTCTGGTATGGGAGAGAATAGTATGGACTACATTGATGATACTGTCCTTGTTCTCATCTCTGAGTTTGAGGATAACCTCCTCATCTCTAGAGTTGCGAGACGAGAATACCGACTCAACGGCCCAGTACATCTCAAGAAATTGAATCATGACGTGATATTCATGTGCTTTGAGACCCTCGGTATAGCGGTTAATGACATCAGTAAGAGGAGCCAAAGAAGATTTTAGCAGATTGGCATCGCTGGCCGATACATTCTCGTCTAAGAATCGGATGAATGTTTTGGTGAGTTGTTTGGCTGGGAACTCCATATTTCGACTGTGAGCTTTCTCTACAATCTGGGAAAGCAAGGTATCCAGCTTTTGTGGCATACGAGCGTGAAGCGCGGAAGCTTGAGCGTTCCACTCGCTATACGGAAGCTCCGAATCACGAAGTACCTCTACGAGCTCCTTGAGGGTGCTCTGCATGATGACCTGGTTATCGAAACCCTGAAGAATGTTCTGCAGAATATTTGAGAGGTATGTGAATCGCTGAGCTGGTTTGGTACCCATGATTTGGGGAGGCCCGAATGCTGGCAGGAGGCCAAGAAATGGTTGTGCAGACTTGACCTTGCTAGGGTCATCCAAAGCCAATATACCAAGAATGTCACCAGCCTCAAGGGTTGCTCCTGGCTGTTTAATGAGGTTGACAATACCATCTTCCTGAGCTATCAAAGGCATATACATCTTCATGACCTCGACTTCTGCGAAAGCCTGGTTTTTCTTGATATGCTCACCATTTTCGACAGTGAACTTGACAAGCTTACCAGGGCTGGGCGTTCGGAGTTGGGTAGGATCATTTTCCTGCTCAAGCAGACATGTCTTCCCGTCAACGCTGATGCGAGTGGCACCGACCTCCTCTTTCCAGTAGACGTTGTGGGACTTGCCGTTGAGCAGGACCAAAAGACCACCGTCTGTCAGAGCCCTGACGCCAACGGAGCATTTAGACCCATTAATAAAGAGCGTGTAGGTGTCGATGCTGGATCTCGTCGCCGTGAATTTGTATCGGTAGCCTTCGTAGATAAAGTCGATCGGGAAGACGGTCTTTAAGACATCCTTGGCAGGGACCTGACCCTTCTCCAAGCTAGTCCTGTACTCCGTCATGCAGATGTCGCTCGCAACATGTGCTTTTGTAACTGCACCACAAATGACGGCAATTATTGGGTCAGGGCGCTCAGCTGTCAGCTTCTTGGAAATCAGCTCATCAAGCCACCCGGTGGTGATGGTGTTATCCTCGAAAGCTGGAGTCTCGAGCAATTTAATGAGATACTCAACAGTTGTTCGGAAGTCTCCACGAATGCTCAGTTCCTTTAGTGCGACAACCATATGCTTTCGTGATGCCGTCCGATTCTCACCGTAGGCGAAGATGTGGCCGAATTGACTGTCCGAGAAGCTATGAATACCACCGGCAGTACCGACGGAGAAGTAGCCCCAAACATTCGAACTGCTACGGAAATTGAGCTCGTGCATGGTACCACTGGAAGGCTTGAAACCCTCACCCGGATCTTCGGATGTGATACGGCAGGCAGTCGTGTGACCCTTGGGAGTTGGTCGTCTCTGGTTCTGCGCGCTACCCTCCTTCGTGAAATCGAAATCGATTTCAGTAGCAGAGTGAGGGTCAGCACCGTAAAGGAGGCGGATATCCCGAATGCGATGAAGTGGGAGACCCATAGCAATTTGGAGCTGTGCCGCTGGCAGGTTCACACCGCTGACCATTTCAGTGGTAGGATGCTCGACTTGGAGACGGGGATTGAGTTCAAGGAAGTAGAATTTGTCTTCCGCGTGCGAATAAAGATACTCGACTGTACCGGCTGACACGTAACCGACCAGCTTACCAAGAGCTACAGCCGCCTTCTCCATGGCATGGAAAGTTGTAGAGTTAGCCACTGTTACAGGAGCTTCCTCGATAATTTTTTGGTGCCGTCGCTGAACCGAGCAATCTCTGCCGAAAAGAGAAATATTGTTTCCGTATTGATCTGCGAGAAGCTGAACTTCCAAATGCCTTGCACTTCCTGCAAGCTTCATGATGAAGATTGGAGAACCGGGAATTTCGCTGGCGGCTGCACGGTATAGTTGCTCGAAGTTCTCTTCCGAATCAACTTTACGGATACCCTTACCACCACCACCTTCCGAAGCCTTCACCATGATCGGGAAGCCAATCTTTCTTGCCATCTCCAGACCCTCTTCAGGCGAGTGTGTGCAACCCTTGTCATAAACGTGGTCCTCGACCGTGACAATGCCATTCTCATCGACCTTGACCTCATCTACGCCCTCTCCCGACCATGGAATGCAGGGAACCTTCGCGTGCTGTGCAACGATTGTGGAGGAGATTTTGTCACCAAGCGATCGCATGGCAGAGCCAGGAGGACCAATGAAGACGATTTTCTTTGGCGAGGCAGCGAGTGACTCTGGCAGTTTTGGGTTTTCTGAGGCGTGTCCCCTGAGTAGCTATTAGATCTAAAATCGCACAACGGATGGATTATGCTCCTACCATCCTGCCCAGACAGCGTGTACATCCATTCGCTCCGCAACATCGACAATAAGCTCTACGTTGGCGTAGTTGTTGTTGTTCGTGCCTCCAGGAACCTATTGCTTGTGATCAGCGTTTGGCTTTGCACCGTGGAATTTATTTCCCGAAATCTGTCCCATTTCACTCACCTCAACATACTGATCTGCCATACGAATGTACTCAGCATTTGCCTGTAAATCTTCTGGCGTAGCCATGGCAGTGAATTGGATAGCCCGCTCATCGCCGAAGGTCTCGTAAGCCCATTTCCGCACCGATCTGATTTCCTTAACCGCCGCAATACCGTTGTTCGCGATGAGCACCTATCGGAGCCTTAATTAGTTTCTTGGTCTCTTCTTTCGTATGAAAAACCAGAACCCTCGAGTAATTGCTCACATTTGTAATCACAGTGTGTCCGCCGTGCGCTGCTACAAAGTCTTTGACTTTACCCGGTGAGGCGGCGCCCAAATGGGATCCACCGATGAAATGTGAGGGTAGGTTGTGCTTCGCAGCACTCGAATTCGGCGAGCCGTTGGTGTGCGCTGCGCCATTGACGCTTTTTGAATCTGCTCCAGCCATTGTCTGTCGTGAGCCCCGTACACGGGGAGTGTGGGAGAATATAGGCGGAATGAGGCTGGGTTTTGCGTCGCGAACAATTTAGTGTTTATTAGATCACCAGAGTGACGAAACTAAAAGCATCAAAGACGATACTGATGTGGACGAGATGGTGTTCTAGACGGTCTTCGAGTAAATAGGGAGGAAGGTATTATTAGTAGTAAGATTTCTAGGGCAGAGTATAGCTGCAGTAAGCGGGCTGAGTTGCTGTAGTGCACCTGCGCATCCCATAAAAAGTCTAAATGTAGGGAGAAGAGGAAAGAGGGAAGAGGGGAGTGACTAGCGAAGAGAAAGTCGAGTGCGATAGGAACAGCGGGCGAATGGGTTATTAGTGAAGATATTTCTAAAGGAGGAGCTCTTTCGGATCGATGGTCGCCATGTATTAATTACGGCTCACCCCAAGTCTCCCGAGCTGTTGAGCTGAAGCCCGGCGTCGAACATCGCCAACGTTGCCATACCCGGTAAGGCGCGCCATATCTCTCAATGGTTTGGCCGAAACCTCCGTGCGTGCAACCCTCAAAGGCAAGCCACTGCGCAGAACGACGTGCCTGGTACGGAACCCGAGCATGTACGTCTCGGCGTCAACAGGGCCCTTTCTACATAACGCTACTTGAGCCCTGCCTGCTGGGGTAAGAGCATTGAGAAAGGATACAGTGTTGCAGTGTGGTGTTGTTCTGTCACCTATTCTGTTGGGGGCTCGCTTTCTTAGTCGTTTGTGGATGATATCCCCGAGCGGAGCCTTTCTTGACGTTGGGGTTGGGGAAGCCATCAGAGCGAGATTTGCCGACTAGACGCCATTGACTGCATGAAACAAAGCGTAGTACTGCAAAATGCTAGAACTGTCTTCCATGGCTCTATCCGCTTGTCTAGTCAGTGCCTAGGGCGGTGTCTGGACACTCCAATGCCGAAGCGTTTCGACAGAGATTCGCATACAGCACATCGCAATACAACTATCAGATTGCACCCCGGCTGTGGATCCTCCATCCATCCCAAATATAGGAAAAGAAGAAGACAGCCACCGGGTGGTGGTCAGGGACCCGGTTCGGGAAATCTGCTCGCTCTACGAGTCGATGTGGCTCGTCCAAGTAAATTCAACTCGGTCGGGTCTCCACTCCAACGCCTTCGGACTCCGTTCGTATCCCCATCCTCGCCTTTCTAGCCAATTGAAAACCCAGTCTGCAGCCTGCAAGCGGCAAGCACAGCCTCTGCGGGAGCTAAGACCTGTGAAAAATATATCCAAGCCCTGATGGAGCTTCATAATCCTCCGCTCCGTTGGCCGAGCCGGCTCACGATTCACGGCTCAGCTGTAGTCAGCATTGACTGCGCACCCAGCCTAATCGCATTAGGTTGTAGAACGTCATGGAAATATTTCAGATCGAGACAGCGCGGCTAGCCGATTGATGATTCCACATCCGAAGCAGTGATCTCCAAAGTGGCGAACTTATTTTAAGATTTTGGCCTGAGGCCACATACGCAACTAACACTATGGTCTGTGCAGTGGCAGCCCTAGAAGACATCGAGGTACTCATGATCTTAGCTTCGATGTACTTTCGAGACTAAGCTGCGATACCACATGCATTAGAAGCCACATGTTCCGGAACCGAATGTCGTAAAAGCTTCTATTTGAGCCTTAAACCATTTTGGTTCTAGATGAGCGTTGTAAAACTAAGCCAAGTTACGATAAGAAAGTCGAGTCGCCGTCCTTGCCTGTGCAGAATGTGGTGTCATAGATTAATCTCCTATTCAAACCCGTCATCAACCCGAGTGAAGAACTTCCCGCTCCTACTATGCCGACCCAGATTTGTTCCACAACTCCAAGCCATGCTAAATGTCATAGGTATACCGCGACGAATCATATGCACCCGAAGAATACGTATTCACATCTCCCTGTCTCTGTTCATCTTTTCCCAACCAAGCCTGTATCCTTCCTTCCGCTCCCACGCTAGTAAGTCTCGCCAACCTCACTTAACTTCCTCTGCCTACCGGGCCGCTCCGGTGGGCCCATCTCACCCTCGACCCCGACGCTCGTCCTCCTCCCTGTCCCCCCGCCACTCTGCCGTCTCGGCAGTCCACTCGGCGTCGGAATGCCTGTAATGCCTGTCTTGTTTAGCGTTGTCCTCCTCACCAATGGTGTCGTGAATCTAGATCCCGCTCCGCTGCCATCGCTGTGAGTATCACCGTCGGCGTCTCGTTCCCGCACGGCGCTCTTTATCGATAGTGACTGGGAGTGATAATGACCGTGCCCACCATAGCTTCCACTCATTGAGCTACGTGGACGCGTAACGCGACTTTCCACCCCGCTAACGCCAGAGATGGAAGTGGAAGAGTAGTGGCCCAGCGGCGTACGCGCGCCAGACATGCTGCTTCTGCTAGGAGGTCTCTGGATCCCAGAGTGAGACGTTACGGAGGCACGGCTGCTTGGTCTGCTTGGTACATCTCTTGTTCCTGTCGACGGTGCCGGTATGCCAAATGATAGCCTACTCACACTTTGCGTCTCCCCACCGTTTACGGAGCTCGCAGTGCTAGCGGCTGAAGTACGTTTGCGTGAACTGCGTACTGTGACGGTGTTGGGTATATGATGGCCTAGTGCACTTCCATTCCTCGGGCTCGCTCGGGGCGGTGTTGACGTCGGAGCAGGGAGCTTCGATCGTGCAGAGTGGACCCGTTCTTCGAGTTTCTGCATCTTCCCTATCAGCCCCCGAATCTGGTAGAGAGAGCCAGACCTCGGTAGAGTCCCATTATTGACATTGCTAGGCCTCGGTGCGTTCGACACCGGGGCCGCGGTCCTACGAATTGATGGAGTTGACCGGCCGCTCGCGCTTGCATTAGACGTGACCGGTACACTAGGGCCTCGTGAGTATCGTGGTGGGCGTGAGGAGTAGAAGCCCGGGCGAGGAGTTATAGAGGGATCGAGTGCGATGGAGCGTTTGCGGACGAGTGACGGAGTCGAGGGTACAGTCTTTGCTGTTGCGGAGGTTTCGGAGAGTGGTGGGGAGGGTGGTGTGGCTTCTAGTATCGATGTATCCGATTTTAGTGGAGGTGGAGTGGAGGTGGTAGGCGAAGAGAGTGTCGTTGCAGAGGTAGATGTCTCTGAGAGGGGGGAGCGCGGACGAAGTGTTTCAGTGGATAGAAAGTGCGAAGTCTTCCGCTCATGATGCGACTGGATTGTCTGCTCCGCAAGGCGCAGTTTCTCTTGCACGATCTCCGCCTCAATCTTTAGGTCCGACAACTCATCTCTGAGTCGCTGCGTCTCTATCCGAAGCGTTTCTCTTTCTTGCTCTCCCACTTTGATTTCCTCTTCCAGCATCACACCCCGCTCGATCGCAACATTGTATTTGGATTCTAGGTCTTCCAAGGAGGATGACGTATTGCGTGCTTGACGTTCGAAATCATCGTTTGCAACTTCTATGTCGCGAAGCTTGAGCTGCAGTGTCCGTTGAGCATCGCGAAGGCTTGTGATTTCCTTTTGAAGAGTATTTTGGGCGTTGTTGGCTTCGGCTTTGCTCTGCTTGTACTTCGTCTAGTGACAATGAATATTAGCATTGTCATTCAAACACCAAAAAAGCTTTTGACGACCGGGTGGTTACAGGTCTTGACCGGCCTTATTTAAAGTTAGAAATATGCATACCTTCCACTCTTCAGCCTCAAATCCTAGCCCTTCCACCTTCTCTTGCAACTGTCGTTCCCTTTTCTCGCTCTCTTCCACGTCCCTTTCGAGTTCAGCCTCTAACTCCTTACTAGACGCTTGAAACTCCTGGAGTTCAACCTCCAGGGTTTCGTACTGCGACTTATAATATGCCAACTCCTCCCCCACACTGCTCCAGCCGCTGGAAGGTGACGAAGGGGGTTCGTCTGCTAATGTCATGTTGTCGTTAATGCGCCGTTCGTTGTATGCGAGTTATAAGTCGTGGGAGCCAGAGTGAATCGGTTGCGCTGGGTATTTTCGCGATATCAGTGAATATAAAGGTATTCCGAGCAGTATTTGCTGTAGTGGTCCAGTTGGTTCTGCTGCTATCCTGTTGAAATGGCCGCGGTCGTTCTTGCCAGGTGTATGGTATGCCAAATGTCTTAAGGTTTCAGTTTCCAGGCTTCCAATGGCCAGGGCTGCTATGCGGCTATTGTGGTCCTGTTATGCCGTGATTCCTTCTCGTTCTTCAAACTCTTAACCTCCTCTTACCATCCGTATAGTCCTTCGGGGTCCTGGTGTCGTCGTGGGTGGCGGTGTCGCTGGCTGTCGTGGTGTTTATCATCGGTTGTTTGGTGCCCCAGCCTTCTGCTTTCGGGGGGTGGCGTCCGCCCGCAGCTTGCATCTGCGTTGTCCAGGCGAGTCAGGAGCACGGGTCCGTTTAACCGTTGCCCCAACATAAGTATTTCAGTCGAGCTTTTGATGGACCTTAGAACAGAACATATACAGGAGCTTTCATAGCTTTCCCAAACAAGTAAATCCGTCCTGAAAAAGCTATTATAATTTTCATAAGCTCTACCAAACGGTCTAAAATCCTTTGCAAGATATAACTACTGAGGCAAGCTGGCAACCATTAACGACTAGGCCTTGCATGTGATGACATCTTCAACGCCTGCAGTGTTACCCCATAGAACGACTCTCAGGATAATGATCATGCTTCATATTTAACTCAAGTCGAACAGATGATCGAGAGCCAAAATCAATCAAACTCAAATTATTAAATAAAAGCGTACAAAGCTGCAGATTCGTCCCGACATATTTACACATCACCTACGCCACCAATATAGATATATACAGTCTTCAGATCCTACAATACCCCACACGGCCATAATGTGATATACAGTGCATCGAGAGAACTTTACGTGGCGTTCACTTTTTCTCCCCCTTCTCACCCCATACAATCTTCTTCGCGTCATCCTTCCCTTTCTCAAGCATATCCTGCGCTTTCTGCGTAGTATTGCTCGCTATTTCCATTCCCTTTACATATATCTCTTCAACTTGACTGTGTCCACTTGCAAGGCTGCCTTGAGCCTGCTGTGGTGCGCTATCAGCAATTTCTTTTACCTTCAGATAAATTTCGTCGGCTTGAGACACCCCGTGTCTTTCGCCTGTGGAGAGGCTACACTAGCCACTTCTTCCGGATTCGGATATTTCTTCATTGCCTTTAGCACTAAATAGTATAGACTCACGACGGCTCCGTGAATCTTGTCTTTCATCAACATAGAGTCCGTGCGAAAAGAAGCCTTTCAGCACTTCGGTACCCAGGCCCTGGTATAGCGCCCAAATCCCCTCCGTCTTTGCAATCCGCAAGATGATAATAAACACGGTCCTCTGCCTTGCCTTCACCGCCTTGGATGCCTCAAGATTTTCCCCCTCATTTGACTTCTCCGAAGTCTCGCCAGTCGGCTCAGAGGGGGATTGCGACGAGACCTGTGCGCAAGTCTTGGCAATAGAGAAGGGATAGGTGATACTCGACGCTATCAATTTGCTCGTAACCGCAATCAGAAACGTTAAACAAGCACCTAGATCCGCACGACGCAACCGTGGTACCAGCGTTCTCAGGGAGACCTTGTGTAGCAAGAATGTGATTGCCGGATTGAGCGTCAGAACCAAGCTGGCAGAATAGCCAGACCAGAAGCCCAGAAAGCCTTTCTCGTGCCTAATCTGCAGTACAGTATCTTTCACACTTAGCTTAGGCGAAACGGAAGAGGTAGGGTCCCGAGCAGAGACCACAGCTGCGGTCTGCTTCCGGGTTACGATGTTCTGGACAGGCGCTGTGGCGAATGCGCCTGCTAGCATTCCAACTCCTATTTCGTCCAGCACGGGCAAAGTCTGTGAACTCTCTCGTGCATTTAGCCTTCTTTCTCGGAAATAGTTGTACACGAGGAAGAAGAGGAAGTTATCTGCCACACTCTTCGCCATATCCTACAACACACCGCTGTAGAATGCTTGTAAGCCGCCCTCCCTCCCATAGATCTTCTCAGCAGCATCGCGAATGCTTTTGTATTCAACATTTTCAGGGTCATCGGCAGACTAGAATTATTCTTGAACTCGCAGACGTGTTACGACGAGGTCAGCAGGTAGATGAGAAGGTGGGAAATAGCAGTGCCAGGGGCACCAGAGAGCGCATGGCCGAGAGCTGGGAGGGCTGGCCCAATAATGATCTCGAGGGCGTTTCATCTTCATGGATAATGCGATAGAGAGCGAAGACGTCCTTTGGTGGCTCTGTCAGTATTTAGCATTGCAGCAGCATGAAATGGTACGGACTAACTGTGAGTTATACACGTAAGTCATCATATATGTTTCAAGATTGAGATATTAGTGAGGATACAATATTAGAAGTTATATGGATATAAAAGTCCAATACGCGGGGTATATCAAGCTACAATGGATGTTTCTAGTCATGAGCCTGACGCTTGTGGCAGACGTCATTCCCAAGATTCGCCTGTGAAGCTCCATTGGCGCGGGCTCGGTCCGTCACAGAAAAACATCCAGCTCGCATTCGCCCCTGAGCTAAGAACGCCCCTTAAGCTTAGGAGTATTATTTTCTGTTTTTGAAGACGTGCATTACATCAAGAATCAGTTGTTTACTTCCCTGAAGCTTACCTACCATCCTGGACGGAAAGCGTATTGAGAAAAGCACGTTTCCATAACTAATGCACCAACTGTGCTAACAAATGCAACCTTTTGATGTGGTCAGTTATTGCTATACAATAGGTTAGGCCCTCTCATACGAAGCCCTTGGACTCATTGCGCAGAAGCTGCTTGCTGAAGCCCTAGGAATTGTCCCCGACGAGACACGCAAAGGCGCCTAGAATCGTCTCCATTCTACCGGTTGACAGAGTTGACTGCTACTGAACATGCTCTCCTTTACCTCACTAGTTACCTTGTCTTCCCTAGCCGTCTTGCGCGTCACCGCGCAAACAAACCTTCCAGATGTACCACCAGGCGTCTTCAATGTCAGCGCACGGATTGAGATCAATACGACGGTGGACGCATTGTGGAACGCCATAACCAACTTTCCCGCTTATCCAGACTGGAATCCATTCGTGCGGTACGTACTGGCCACATTAATATTCTGAGAACTTAGCACCAGCGTAGCAAGACTGATGGATTAAAAGCTTAGCCATTGTGACCGACGACTTGTTCGTGCCACTACCAGAATCGGAACAGATGCCAACTAAGAACAAACGCGTCATCTTCCGCGTTCAAATCCCCCCCTCCCACTTCCTGTCTCGGCTTCAACACCAGACAATCCGCTCCACACGCAAATCTCTATCGAAAATATAACTCACGTGCAGCCGGAGCTCGGTCGCCTCGCATGGAAGTACCTAGCTCCGGAGGTAGCACTATCATCGGAGCGCTGGACTGCTGTCAGCGCGGCTACCAATGGGAAAGCATTGTATGAGAGCCGTGAGGTATACGATGGTGCACTTGCTACTACGGTCGAGGCGTTGTATGGAACAGGTTTATAAGAAGCGTTCGAGGCACAAGCAACGGCCTTAAGCTTTTGCTGGAAGGGTAGACAAGCAAAGCTAGTTAAAGTCCTACCTCGTATAATGCCTATAATTCTAGTTAGCACGCGTCGGAAATGGCTTTAGACTAATACTCATTCTCGGATAGTTTTCACAGTAATTCAATTATTGTATACAATTAAATCCTTTTTGGGACCCGCATTTTGTGATAGAGAAAGCTATTTGACAAAGTCTAACCACGCAGGATCAAGAGCAGAGGTTAAGAAAATTAAGGAACGTTAAGGTACATGTAATTAAATAGATCTACATGTGGAAGTAAAGGCGAGGAATTAGAACCCTATGCAAGCAAATGTAAAGCAATTCATATCCTCTGCTCGTTGTAAACCTGGAAAGCTTGAACCTCGGTATTAACCTCTCAAACACCCTTGAAACCCTCTCTGATCTCATCCCTGCTATATGATCGTTGCGTCCTCATTCCATATTATCACGCCAATTTGGGAATATGCCCTTCCTTAGAACCGCTAGAGTAATTACGGACGACGTCAGCACTTAGGCAGCACAAAATTGTCAACAATCTTTTACAAATACCATCTCCTCCTGCCATAAAATCCCGGTTTCGACTGACGACTATATCGTCTTCCTATCATGACCAGTTCACGTTCGGAGACCTCATCATAACCCCTGGCGCCTTCTCCGACCATCCACGTCCCCTGTCTACAGTATACATTTTCGACTACGGCCGCCGCAAGCCGGTTCGGTGATAATCTCGCCGAGCACCAACAGTACATCAACGATCTAGAAGAGACATAGAATACGTTGTGCCACTCCTGTGCATCCAGTGCAATGCAACCACGAGGGGCGACCCAGCAGTGCATCCTTGATATCGATCGCATGAGGGGACAGTGTCTATCCGGGGATCCTGAGTGGTGACGCTGACGCCCCTCCAGAGGCGTGCTACCTTGCGCTCCTTCGGCCCCAGGGCATCGTAGATCTCTAGCTGAACTTCTTTTATGACTTCCATGGCAATGTGAAATTTTACTGAGGTGAAGGCATAGGTATATATGAAAGATGGCCATCGAGGCTAGCAGTTTACGGTAGTAATTGTGACTCATTCACCCTTGCAGGAGCAGAGACGTCCGGGATGGTGTAGCGGAAGAAGTGTGCACTAGTTGGAAGCAACCCACCTCGCCCCAGGAGTCACGGAAGTCATATTCGCAACTCTCGGGAGGCGATTCTTGGCCGTACGCGAATGTCAAAGGTTGCCAAGGGGATCAGATACTGTCCTGGGCTGTCCCTGACGATCTTATACTCCAATATGTAATGTAGGGGTATTCATATGCTTTATACTTCCAGCAGTTGCAGTGCTTCTGCCCGTAGAGCTGCTCCTCCAGCATTACAAGCACACTTCAGCCATGCAAATGATTCCAGCATCCTCTCCGCATCGCACCAGGAACGGATTCCCCAGTGAGCTTGGACCTGGCTTAGGCGCTCAGTGTACCACGTTCTGGCGGGATATCCAAAAGCTGCGATTCCTGCAACAGTCAAACATCACAGATAAATACTGCCAAGTCCGTAGCCACCAGGAAAAGTATCAATTCGATTAAGTGTCGCATCCGGTGCCTAGAGTGTGTATTCGCGTGCGTATTTTGAGCGCGGGATAGGAAATGTAATCATGACGCTATGGAACAGAGCGGTCAGCCTAGAATCTTCGCTGATTTGGACGTCTCTAAAAATGCTTTGCCCCAGTAGAATCTAGTTCCTGCATCTTTACGAGCTCCTCCGCAGATGGGAGAGAAAGAAGTCGGTGTTGGAGTACATTTCTGCTGTCCGCTATTCTTGTTATGAGTGGCTGGTAGAGAAGGCCTTCATGAGATGCATGCAAGATGGCCGAAAAATCGGCCAGGTCGTGGAAGGGATCAACGTAGTTGCTGTCCAGGCCTAACAGATTAAGGTAGCTGAATCCCGGACCCCGCCTCGCAGGTTCATTACTTAAATCAAAAGCCTGTGCAGAGCTCTCTAACCTTTCGAAAGAAAGTATTCGTCCCTGTGGAGTCACAATTGGATAACAAGGCCTACGCATTGCTGCTGCTGCTTGGAGCAGGTAAACGCCATAGCGAGCACATTTAGCATCGCATATCTTTAGAAAAGAAAGCCACTTTGATGTTAAATAATAAGATGACTTACAATGAAATGCCCGAGGATGGGCCATACGACCCAGTCCAAGAAAATCCTCCCACATTCTCAATCAGTTTTGAAAGACCATTTCAATGTACCCATGAAAAGTGTCGAGCTGACTTGGGTTTCTTTGCTACCTTGACTCGGTCACCGACCCCTTGACTCGGTCACCGACTCAGTCAACCACGTGTATATATAGCCTCATTTTCTTCATAGATCAATCTTCACACGGGTTCTTCTTTCCTGAAATCTGCGCACGGACCTCCGATTGACAAAAAGTCACAGGTGCCATAGACATCGATCTAGTTCGCCGGCCGCAACGGCGGATTGAAAATTGTCGAATCTAGTAGCAGAGTAGTAACTTGCCGACACTGATTAATAGCCAAAGACACGATTATCGTAAGTATTTCACTGATATCGGTGGATTTGAGGCTGTCCAGTTGGTGCCTGACTAACCGTTTAGCCTCATTTTCGTGGTAGATCTGTTCGGCTATCATTTTCGGGTTCTTATTCCAAATCGGAAGTTGAGCCTCGAGGTGGGACGATGAACTCATTAGAAATGCGTGAAGCAAAGCAGGGTTTTTAACACCACGTCTCAGCCATACTCGGAGAAGCCAGGCCAAATGACATTCGTGAGATAGTCAAGAAGCTCGAGGTCGCGAGTGTTCTCATCAAGAATAGAAAGCGCACAAAAGGGATCTATTCTGCCACCAGGAAGAGGATCTCGAAGAGTGCCTGGTCGTAGCATCCGGTTCGCCAAGGAAACCTGATGAATTGTATTCTCAATCAGAAGCGATTCTTGCGATCTTTGATCCGAGTCACCATCTGCAAATAGTTGCTGCTGCTGAGGTTTTGGAAGATGATCTTTTGCCTAGCTAGACTCTGTCGCAGCCAACCTTTTTGCTCCCTTTCGCTTCTGGCTGCATGACGTTGAACCAACGACCGTCGTCCCGCTGGAGCTCCATGAACTGCAATTGTCTCATCGACAGACATACAATCGAGATTTTAAGTTTTCTAATTTCGGAACATCAGTTCCTGCCTTCTTTGGACTCTAACATCTTACGAATTCGCTGGTTTCAACATTCATCTACGGTTTCAAAACCCCAATATCTAATCACAGCTAACTTCCAGAGGAGATTCTGAAGCTTCACTGAGCACTATGACTAGTCAGATAAAGTTTAACCCGGAGGATGAAGTCACAAACTGATAACAAGAGTTCGGATGATGAGATATGCCCCCAATCCTGAATGCACAGAGCTTTGATTATGGCCTTTGCGCTGAGTTCAAAGAGGGAGCAATTAAGATGTCTTAAGCATGCATGAAATGGGACGAGATATCTGAAGGACAAGATGGGCTTACAGCTAGGCGTGGTCAGGAGAAAACTCGGCGTGGTCAGAAAGTTCAACATTTCTGACCACGCTCAACTTCTTAAGCACCATTAGAGTTCCGCACCGAAGGCCCTCAGACGGCAGGGCAAACTTAAGGTAGGTAGATAGCTGATTGGTTAAAATAACGTGGCGTTTCTTAGACGGAGACTAGTGACACTTTAGTATTAGTGAGTGCCAGGCATACCGAAATAAGTTGTGGAGTAGTCACGAAGGATGAGAATATATACAAGCGATAATCACGTGATCTCAGGAAGCTCCTGTGGATGCCCCTACCAACACAAAATATAAGAAGGTAGACAGGAGAACTAAGAAGAAAGAAGGTATCCCTTAGCACGTCGAGAGCCTAAGAGAAGAAGGCCCGTGCACGAACACCAGAATCAAAGCAACGCGTATGGTCACGGAGCCTTGATCCCATTGATTCTATTGGCTAGTTCTTATCGATAAGCTTAGGACCAATTTCAACGTGCTAAGGGATATATTGATTGGTGTATTGTATTGTCTGTGCGTTACAGGGGCTCCCTGCAGCTGAAGACCCACATACAAAATATATGCCTGATACCATAGTACGTCTTTAAAATGGTCCTTGCGTGTAGCCAACGCTGTCCGCTACAGTTACTCTGTACAGTTGGTGGCAATCAAGCGAGATTACAGCCATGTGCAAAGTTTCACAATTCGGTACGCGCATCCAATCTCGCGTAATTGCCACCAGCTGTACATAGTAATTGTAGCGAAGCCGTATGCTTGCTACAAGAACCTTGCTTCTGGCGGCGATCGGCCTCCACTGTGTCGTGATCTTTGCCAAATATCGTGAGGTTCCCACCCATACGATACTGCCAAATTTCACCGGCAATTTTAGAGACAGCGTTGTATTCGCGTTTTGGCGGGTATTAGGTGTTGTAACTCCACGAACAGAGACGTAGGCAAAAAGGGGAGGAAGAGGAAGCTACGCTAGGCAAATTTTGAATTCGATTCCCCTGGCCAACTAGGTACGACAATTCTCTAGGCAAGCAAAACGGTGCTTGCGTGTAGCCACAGCCGTTCGCTACAATTACTATGTAGAGCTGGTGGCAATCACGCGAGATTGGATGCGCGTACCGAATTTGAAATTTTGCAGCGCTGGAAGCTGGTCATGCGCACCGAATTTAAAATCTCGCAGGGGGTTAATGGTCGTGCACACCACTGTAGCAATTGTAGCGAACGTAGCGAATTTGAATCTCGGGGGGTGAAGCTGTAAGATATACAGACGCAAGTACGCTCTACGCGTAATACGAGCTTTGTCGCCGCATTCAACCAATTATATAATCCTGAGCAGATCGTCAGAGTGCTAGGGATAAGTACGAATACTGCCAGTTAAGTGTGCATGGGAATCTATCTTTTCAATCAGCACAAAATTACTCCTCAGCTATTGGTGGACCACGCCTCAAATATAACATCAACTCTGTTTGCTTACTCAAACCCGACATACAGCTATGCTATGCTTCTCATTCAATACACATTCCGACGAAGTGTGGCAGGATCAAAAGGCTAACCAGAAAGGGATAGATTTAATCAAGACCAAGCTTCATTTCTCGGCATAATTTAACCTTTCTTAAGGGTTGGAATTCGGTGTAACATGGCATAGTAACTGTCGACCGTGACGGGTACTGTCAGACATAAGCTTCAGATTTGTCTCGACCTAGTTTTAATCTAGTTTCACCGTTCTCTAGGGACCCCTGTGGGGGGTACCACCTCATGTATATATAGCCTCTTTTCTTCATAGATCAATCTACACACGAGTTCTTCTTTTCTTACAATCGGTGCACGGACTACCGATCGACAGTAACACTCGGAGAGCCAACTTTAAGCATCAAAAACCTGAAGAACAAAACATTCACCAGAGCTACAAGAATAATGAAATCGTGAAACAATAGTCAAGAATAGCTAAGAAAGATATGGCAAAGAACAAATGTTAAAACTTCAAAGTAGTAAACGCCTCTTCCACTCCAACGAACTTCTCCGTAATGTTCAAGTCCTCCTTAGTCAAAATGCCAGTCTCTCCACCCCAGCTCTTCTCCCGCTCCACATCCCAAAATTGCATCATTAAGTCAACCTCCTCCGCCCACATAGGCCAGATATCGAAGAACGTCTTTTGGTTAATTTGAACGTATTGCGCCGTTTTCCCTTGCGCCTTGGCCCAAGTCTGCAGCATATCTCCAGCAGTCGTCTCCTCGACATGAGCCATTACAAATTTTCCGGGAAGGGTCTTTTCTGGCTGCATCAAGATGGCTTTCACGAAAAGTCCGACATTGACGCGGGCATCTCCAATTGACGTGATTGGGGTTGATGCAGGCGTGGATTGCAACTGGATGTATTTCCCTGCAGTGGGAACGTGGATCGGAGTGAACATGGGGAAATAATAATTCTGGGCGTAGAAAGTATTCCATAAGAAGGTAGTCTTGCTGAGCAATGCTGCATCAGACTTGATATAGTCATCAACCCTGTTCTTCGCCTCGAAGTGAGGAACCACGAATTTTCCGCCGCTGATCCTCTTGCCGTTGGGCAAGGTTGACCAGATGTAGTGCTCAAGGGTGCTCGTAGCGGCGGCAGCTTTGGCGAGGTTGACACCCTGTTGGAATTCGACTTCGGTGGCTTTTTGAGGACCGTATTTCCCAAACGGCTCGAAGAAGTCTGTCACCGCATATATAGCATGAGAGCCAGAGAAGGCCTCTACAAGAGAGTTGATATCATTGACATCAGCCTTGACGACTTCGATATTCTGAGATGAAAGAGCTTTGGTGGCATCACTGTTTGGGTTTCGAGTGAGAGCTCTAATGGTGTATTTTCCGTCCTTGAGAAGGGCGCTGATAACGGAACCACCCTGGGTGCCCGTAGCACCAACAACGGAGATGATCTTATTGCTCATGGTTGCTGTGGGTGACTCGACGTTCTTATCTGGTGGATATACTTCGTTTGTTGGACGAATAGTGAGAAATGAAGTAATGGAATGTATATATCGAGGAAATAGATGCTAATGCGCTGTTGAAGATGGGAGTCTGATGAATGAAATTCGACGGTAGATATCGCTTCACCATCCTTATATAGCAGTGGCGGGGTCCCAATTGTGGTGCTTTGGTCCTAAGTAAATGCTCTGTAAACTGCAACCGATAATGCTAATTAACAATTCTGGCTAACCGCGAGTGCAAAAGCAGGAAGCGATTATTCTATCACGATATGTGGTTCGCTGACAAACATGCTTGGCTTGTATATTCAAGCTTTCTTAGTCGCAAATCAATAAGCTGGGACTCGTATTAGCTGTTCTCGAGGTATTTTGGTGAGGAATCCGTGCACGAGCTTCTATTGACCCCGCGGAGATGCAACACCATTCCCTCAACCCGCTTAAAAATTATCCCCCATACACATGCTCCGTGTAAGAACAGATTAGAAAATGCCTGCGCTGAGATATGCATGCAGCTACAGATTGTCTTCTTTCTCGTGCTCCTGTTTTCGAATGACATCATATATGTCTCCTGAACTACCCTGATTCCTTTGCGGCTGGTTTGCTTAGCAATACACTTCCCATGAATTACGCACCCGCGGAGATATCTACTATTGAACGTAATTCTCTAGATAGATGGCAGTCTGCTCATACCTGTAAATGATCAATGTAGGTAATTCTATGGAGATATAAATCTTTGAGGTGTAAAGTTAGATTTCGATTGACGGCGACAATTAAAACTGCTTATCTATTTAGCTCCTATAAAACCATCAAGTTGTTGCTTCTTTCTTGAGAGAATCGTTTTGAACTTCTATAATACAAAAACTTTTCTTTCAGCCCCCTATCCATACAGAAACAGCCCCTTTCGCACCTCCATAAAGCTTGAAAATTCTTCACCTTCACATGCACCCCAAATACCTACAGTCGGGGCATCAGCATTTAGTCTACCTGATCTCGAAAAATCGCTAGCTCACGCAAACCTCCAGCCTCCTGAGAGGGGCATTATACCGTGGTTGCAAGTCCTCGATGGCTTTTTCCTGATGTCCAATTCTTAGGGCATAGTTGTGTCCTACAGAACATTCTAAACATACTATACAGAGGGCGGTGTGACGGGCAAGAACTCACCTTCGACAATCGTGTGGATTGGTTCAATCTAAGTCTTCATGCTTCTTTTTGGAGGAGTCCTAGGCGGGATGTTCTTCGATGCGGGATACTTTAGACTTATGATTTGGGTTGGATTGTTCATGGTTGTCTTCGGGTCGATAGCGACGCCCCTTGCGTCGAAGTACTACCAGTTCATGCTCGCACGAGGTCCTTGCATAGGCTATGACATGTCTCTATTCCTCGTTGCTTCCGTCAGGCTTCCTAGCACCTGTTCGACAAACGTAGAGGTCTCACGATCGGCCTCGCAACTACAGGGAGCTCTGTCGCTGGTGTCGTCCTACTCATAATGCTCCGTCAGTTGATTCCAAATGTTAGATTCCCCTAGGCCATCAGATCTCTCGGCTTCATTTCACTCGGAACGCTCAGCATCAGCATCTCTGTATTGCGCCAGCGACTGCCTCCGCGCAAACGCGGCACATTCATTGAATATAAAACACTCAAACAACTCGAGTTCGCGCTATATATTGCTAGCATATTCGTGGCGTTGCTCGGCTTCTTCATGTTTTGTGACTTCGTCGAAGCATGGGCGATTGCCAGACATGTAAGCGGAAGGGGCCTCCCCTTCTTCTACACCCTCCCAGTCATCAATGCTGCCAGCGCGTTTAGTCATGCCATTCCGAACTTCACGTCTTCTCCGGAGCTGGTATCGCTGCCACTGACCGCGGTAGCGAGTATGACAGAAGACTTATCCTCTCTTGGTGACCGTCTGAGCGTTGTCTTCATGCCTATGAGCTTCTCCTCGTTGATTGGGTCGCCGGTCACCGGTGCCATCGTGAAATCGCTGAATGACACGTATGGTGATGCCAGGATACGATCTGGCACCGTTATCATTGCCGGCGCAGTCTTAATGACACTTACTCGGATGTTGAAGGTGCACTAGAGAATTCATGAGAGGGTAATGCACATACTGCGCTAGATACCATGTATTTCTAGTAACTACTCTTTCTTTATCAATCCCTCTTTGTTTGATTTGCTAAAAGTCTTCTTGTCTCATTAGAAGCTCGCTTTAGGTCATCGGTAGTACGTATTCGTTTTCATCTAGCGGCATTGAAGGCGTCTCCTTGGAATTTTTTTTCGTGACTTCTATCTGTATTGATTCCAAAACATTGCATGCGTATGATCCTAGTTCAAGTCGCTGACATAAAACTTTATTTTATATATAGAATTAGTGGAATGAATGACTCACCTCTAATCCTTCGAATATCAAGGAGAATATACCTGAATTAGGCAGCGAGATGAAATAAAATCTGTCCTTGTTTGAGTGCAGTAAAGCCGAATCTCAAAGATCGTTCATTATATGCTTGGGTAGACCTAGCACTGGCAACATACTAGTAGATGAATAAGCGGGTACTTCGTGGACTACTTCCTAAGCCTTTCTTTTTTCGTACCTCTTATATGCGTGCCGTTGATTTTTTTTTCCCGCCCACGGTTAGCAAAGGCGTACATACTTAAGGAGTCATTCGGTTAGTCTTTTCAAGACCATTTGGATTTTACATAACCGTCTAGAGTACTTGGGAACTAGACATGTAAAGAAATTTTAAAGTTTTCTTAGGTATCTAAAACTATTTATAAGAGTAAATCTGGAAGGTTGAACCATGCATACACCTCAATGGCAATTGGGATAAACCTAGAATGGCTGAGAACAGTAGCTAGTTTTCTTGGTATTGAAGACGACATGCACTGTAAGTTATGCGGAAAACAATGCAACTAAAGAAATTATTGAACAAGGACAGCGCTAGCTGCAAACTTACCTCTGCAACAATCTCTCATTGACCAACCGCACAACGGAATGAAAAAGACGCCCAGTCTTCCCCAGCAACACCCCCACTCCTACACCCCCTCTAATCCCCCCTTCAACCCCCCAACCGCCCTCCTTGCCCCCTCCCTCACCTCCCCCACAATCTCCCCCGCCCCCATAACCTCCCTCACAAGCCCGACTCCCGTCCCCGCATACGTCGCCATCCTACCCTCCGGCCCCCACGCCGCATCGCCCAACTTGCGCGCCTCCTCATGCAGCTCCCTATTCCGCTCAAACGGCACGCCCGCCACATTATCCCACCAGCTGCGATTCGCCAAACCGCGCGCATCGAACCCCGCCGGCCAGTCCATCGTCCCCCGCAGATGGTTGTACAGCTGCGTGCGCACGGTGTTCTGCCCGCCATCGCTGGCCGTCAAGACATGCCGCCGATATCCGGCGGTAATCCGCGCCTCGCGCGCGCCCAGGAATCGCGTGCCCATCGCCGCGCCAGATGCGCCGAGGACCAGCGCGGCGCCAACGCCGCGGCCGTCGAGAATGCCGCCGGCTGCGATGAGCGGGAGGGATGCCGCGGGGCCAGCGCCGGCCGCAGCGAGCGCGTCAAAGGCTTCCGGGACCAGCGTTGTCAGACCCGCGCCCTGGGTCAGGGAGTGGCCGCCCGCGTCTGCGCCTTGCAGGACTAGGACGTCGGGCGGCGCGGCGCTGTGGGCGGCGGCGAGAGCGTCGGCGACGGACGCGACTTGGATCCAGATCTGGGTCTGAGGCGAGGCAGCGCGGAGGGCGCGGGTCCAGGTGTCGAGTTCGGGCTGGCCGTGGCGCGGGGCAAAGAGCCATGCTGCGGCGGGCTTACACGTCTTGATAGCGGATGAGGCGACGGTGAGGTCGCCGGCCCAGGTCTGGAAGCCGACGCCGATGGGGAGCACGCCGGAAGGGCTGGGTGGGGGGAGAGAGGATTCTGAGAGCATGGCTTTGGCTTCGAGGAGAGCGGGTTCGAGGTCGGTCGGTTGGGCTCCTGGGCCGATGAAGCCTAGGCCTCCGGCGCTGGAGATTGCTACGGCTAAGGCTGGACCGGATATTATGCGCATTGGAGCGCCGACGATGAGGGGAGTTGTTGTCCATGGATAGGAGGATTTAAGGGCTTTTACGGTTTGCTGGAGAAATGAAGCCATGGTAAATATCTAGGAATTTAATGCTGAGGAGATGCTAAAGGAATTGAAGTGAGATGAGGGGGCATAGAAGGTAACCATAAACCGAGACCCCGCGGAGATCCCTCGACAGTCAATTAATAAGGAAATGAACGTGATTCAACCGGATTACTGAAAGAGATGATTTATAATATAGCGTGCTGTACATACTTGGTAGGTCTGTGACTCTTAGTTTGGGTAACAACGATGAAGATGTAGAAATGATGCGGATTCCTTACTTAGTGTAGAAGCTAGGGCCACCTCCCCACCTCATGCACGGTATTCGGCTCTCAAATTAAAATTAAAACGTGAGATTATTCGCGTTATATACTACATTAAACTACTTAAATTTTTAACAAATAAAAGATTACTAAATTAAACTATATTTATTTCATAATTGTTAATTTTTCAATTTTCAATTTTAAACTTCTTTATTACTATTAATGTTTTGGACTAAATAGAACTACTAGAGGAGTTCGTAAACTCTATAAAGCTATATAATTGGAAAAAGAAGAGTATATAAAGTAATGGTAGTTAGCAATTCGCACAAACCGCACGTTTCGCAGCAAATTTGCAGCAGTCGCTAGTAAAACGCAGCAAAAAGCCTAAGCGCTGTATAAATTGTAACGACTGTACAAATTGTAACAACTATACAAATTGTAACAACTGTACAAGTCGTAATAACTGTACAAGTTATAACTATATAATTTATATATACTGCATAATAACTAAATTATTATATACTATAACAGGTTGCTATAATATACTTTTAAATATATTTATATTATAACCATCTATCTCTTTAAACACGTGCATTTTTTATCAATTTTTTAATTGGTGGCTGCGGCTCAGGGGCCTATAAATGGCGGGCTTGTTTTCTAGCTTTTGTAAGCAGTTTTTACTGTAAAAAGCAAGAAAAATAGCCCTAAATTTGCAAGCCTATGGTCCAACTAGCGAAAGTGTATACTTATAAGAAGTAGGGCATAAGCTATATATATATATATAAGGTAAAAAAGCAAACGCTTAGGTGGGCGGGTAAATTAACAGTAGCTTTAATTAATAAGAACTAGCATATTCGAATTTAATTAGATGATGTTATTGCTGCTTAAAGTTCTTTATATAGAGACTTTAAGCCGTGTGCTGTGAGATACGTGACTCCCTATAAACCCTATTATCTATCTCTTTAAACATATGCATTTTTTGTTAATTTTTTAATTAGTGGCTGCGGCTTAGGGGCCTATAAATGGCGGGCTTATTTTCTAGCTTTTATAAGCAGTTTTTACT
>Ga0307515_10003958_pt1 | contig 30907 bp, 20 predicted proteins | sample 17_EM_MG_FD_194513 | JGI IMG/M metagenome (GOLD analysis project Ga0307515, IMG submission 194513) | Populus trichocarpa ectomycorrhiza microbial communities from riparian zone in the Pacific Northwest, United States - 17_EM | ecosystem: Host-associated > Plants > Roots > Unclassified | place...
CTTCCACCGCCCTTGATTCCTGTGCGTCGACGCCAGGCCGCCCATGCTAGTCAACGTGTCTGGATGCTCCGCCCCAAGCACCCTCTTTCTTGTCTCTATTACTCGCACGCCCAGCTCTTCGGCCTCCTTCCACCGCCCTTGATTCCAAAACGTCGACGCTAGGCTGGCCATGCTGATTAGTGTGTCTGGATGCTCCGCCCCAAGCACCTTCTTTCTCGTCTCCATCACTTGCACCTCCAGCTCTTCAGCCTCCTTCCACCGCCCTTGATTCCTGTACGTCGACGCTAGGTCGCCCATGCTGGTCAGCGTGTCTGGATGCTCCGCCCCAAGCACCCTTGAACTCGTCTCCATCACCTGCACCTCCAGCTCTTCGGCCTCTTTCCACCGCCCTTGATTCCTGTACGTCAACGCCAGGTTGGCCATGCTGGTCAGCGTGTCTGGATGCTCCGCCCCAATCACCCTCTCTTTTGCTTCCAGCACCCGTCGGTGCATTGTCTCAGCCTCTTTGTACTTGCCTTGCCACCACAACACTAAGCCAAGACCGTTGATGCTATTCAGCGTGTCTGGGTGCTCCGCTCCTAAAGTAGCCTCCCTTGCCTTTAAAGCACTAAGACCCATCTCCTGTGCTGCCTGGTAGTTTCCTATCTCGCTGGTATACCACGCAGCCTTGAAAAGAACCGACGCCCACGCTTCCAGCGGCTTTATATCAGTTGGCCGATACGCTACTGCTGCTTGAGCGTGAGGAAACAGCGCTTGACACACCGTCCAATTCTCATGCAGTCCTACTGGGTAACTGTCATCCATAAGCGTCACATACGTTCCCTTCCATTTATCTAGCTCGTTATACAGCTCTAGCCATTTCTTCATCGAGAACTGCACTAGTCGATGCATTTCAAATTCGTTCCCTTCCTCGTTCATCTCAACTAGGGAATAGCTGATTAACGTGTGAATATCCTCTTCAAAGTCGGCTTCCTTATCCTCGTCTCGCTGGTATCGATTATGGAGAAGCGATTCTGGAATCCCCTGCCTATCAAAAAGACTCATTAGCGAGAGTAGCCGAGCAGCTGTCGGTATATTTTTTCCGAATATATTCAAACGAAATCTGCCAGGTCGCGATAATTGAGTTGGATGCTCTGCCGTCCCTGCGACTGTCTCCTATGTCCTTCTTAAGCAGACGAGCTCGGTCATGGTCGCTTCTGTAAATCTCATCTAGGTATCGCGAGATGGTCATACGCGGTGCTCTCTGCTCGATGTAAGCCGCCGCCTGCGTAATGGCGAGGGGCATGTAGTCGAGAGCTTGTAGCAGTTTGATCGCGTTATGCTCATCAGCTTCAAAGCTGAGCTTCTTCTGGAGGAGAGCCAGCGCATCGCCCTCGTCCATTGGCTTGACCTCCATGATGTAAGGGTGGCTTCCCGTCAGCCTGTAAGCTACATCTCGGCTCCGAGAGGTAATGAGGATCGACCCGTTTGGCGATTGAGGTAGGAATTCTGACAGCGACTCTGCTGCTTGACCCGGTTTATCGACTCCGATAACTTGCGTTCTATCAAGTGGAGGGAAGAAGACGCCCGAGTCGTCAGCATTGTCGACAATCATCACCCATCGCCCGTTCGACTCGTCGCATAACCAGTTGCGAACGAGCCGGAGAATATCCGCTTTGGGATTGTCCCACCCTTCCATCCTCGTAGTCTCAGCGATTCTCCGGTACCCCTCCTCGAATCTCGCTTGCGTGCCTGCGTGTACCCAGAACACCCACGTTGTCGGCGACTCGTCCCACACCTGGTAGGCATACTCGATGGCAATCTGGGACTTCCTGTTCAGAGGGTCAGCTACCGATCGGTGCAAGCTTGCAATACCTGGCGTCTACCCAACGCCTCCAAGGCCAACAAGTGCTGCTCTAGACGCAGACTGCTGACTCTTGCATTTAATTTCGGTAAGAATCTTACGATCTATAAAGTGTGGATCACGCCGGAACGGGACGGTGGAGGATGGGGCCGGACGAGGCTGTGTTTGGTCTAATAACAACAGACTGTCAGAATGTAGATATATGACCTAGACCACGCGAGCGTCATACCTGCCAAGGGGTCTTTAAGAAGTGAGGATGAAGTGGCGGCGTGGTATGTCAGCGTCTGGATATACCCTCGGACCACTCCTGTTATCTTCTTCACCTTTGCGTCATGCCGAAGGCTCTGGAATGCCTTCTTACTTCTTCTAGCCCAAGAGTCATCTGATGCGGGTAGCACCTCCGCAATCACATTATCTAGCGTCTTTATCTGTAACCCACACCCTTTGACAGCAGGAAGGAGAGCATTTTTAGTCTCATCTCGTAGAGATCCGGTATCGATCGCCGCTTTCGTCTGCTGGAGTGCGTCTAGCAGCACGGGCAGCTCAGCTTTGATGTGGCGGAAGGCTTCCGGAATCTCTCCTAGCTTGGACTGATACTCTTCAAGACGTTTTAAGACCCGGGATCCAAAGTCAACGACCTGGATTATATTGGCAACAATGCCGACTACGGCTAAAGCTTCCGCCATCTTATCATGGTAAGCCTTGGAGCTTGAGTACTAAATATGGAAAGAAAAATACTTGCATTAACAAGATGGTGTTAAGAATGCGAACGGCATCTGGTAGAGCTCTTTGCCTGGGTTGCAGAGAACGTTGTGGTCTATTTTTCAGGTCAACGAGGCTGAGAATACAAGGCGGCTAATGCTTGCGCCGTTAATTGCGGCGAGAGGTGGGGTACTATTCGCGTTTGAGTCGCAGAAATATCTAGTAACGATGCGTAAAATCATCTCAAGCTCTCATTCTATCCGGCACTAGCAGGGAGGGCGGCCGACCCGCTCCAGCCATACTCTTGTAAACTGCTTTTGCCCTGATTAAGAGAGAAAGTTCGGACAGACACAAAACACGAAGGTTGGTAGAGCCCCATAACCAAGCACGTGCCGATCTAACGGAGTTCGGTTAAATGATTTATGAGATAATATATTTGGGTGCCTAATTAGTTCTATGTCACTGAAGACACATAAAATATATTCATCTCTGTAAATCTTGTAAGTTATAAGCTCGAATAATAGCCATGCTCAAGTATTCCTCAAATACCCTTGATCCCAACGCCAAGTCACGTATTGTGGCGATTCATGCAGTTCCTTATCTCTGCCAACCTCATTGTTCACATCAAAGTGGAAACATCCATTTCCGCGGCGCGATAAGCTTCTCCCAATCCATATCTCGATTAGCATAAAGCAAGCAAGCTGCAGCTGCAGTAGTGCGTCACCGGGGCCAGGCTCAGATCTATCTCAGTACCCCAGATTCTCTCCCTGCCATGCCTTCAGAACTTCTCTCATCTTCAGCCCACGAGCCCAGCTCGCGTGCCCACAGTCAATTGCCAACATGCCACAACATCCCGACGCCGCGAATGAGCGGACTCGGTTGCTATACCACGTCACCAACAAGCGGCGGTTGAGCCTACTGCAGCAGCAGGACGAGGAAGCACGGTCGATCATCACTCCAGCCGTGACTAAGGACGAGCAGCATATGTCGGGGAGCACGGTGGGCGAGCGGCTGCCATATAACGACTACACGACCATTGACTGGCTTCACGACCTGGTGCGCCCTGCAGGGCAAATTTGTATGTGTGCTTGCGCTTGCTAACGGGTGTGGAAAGGTCAAAGACTCGTACCGCTTCCGCTACATCAACTCGCGCAAGGGCCTGCGCTACAGATTGATATCCATTTTCGAAGCATGCTCGGGCTGGATCGCCGCTGCCATTATTGGAACCTTGACGGCGTGCGTGGCCTTTGTCGTCGACGTCACCGAAGCAACTGTATCAGACTGGAAGCTCGGGTTCTGCATCACTAACCCGCTGCTCAACCGCGAGGCATGCTGCCAGCACAAGACGCCGCTGCTGCGCATGCGGTCCGAGATCGCTGATGGCTGCGAAAACTTCAAGGTCTGGACGGGCAGCTACTGGGGCTCGTTTGCCATCTACGTCGCGTGGGCGCTCGCATTTGGCATTATCAGCTCCAGCGCGACCATGCTCACGAAACGCTCCTTACCCGCTATAGCTCCCGGCCAGAGAGATAAAGGCCAAGTCCAAGATGTGGATGCACCCTCGCAGCCGCCAGTATCAGGTAAATCGATGTACATGGCCGCCGGCTCTGGCATTCCTGAGATCAAAACTATCCTCTCCGGCTTCGTGATCCCAAACTTCCTCGATTTTAAAGTGCTGCTCGTCAAAGCCTTCGGGGCTATCTTCGCCGTGGCCACGGGCATGTGTCTCGGCAAAGAAGGCCCCTTCGTGCACATCTCGACATGCGCCGGCTACATCGTGGGCATGTGGTTCCCCAAATACCGCGAGAACGAGGGCAAGCTGCGAGAACTGCTTTCCGCGGCCTGCGCATCTGGCCTCAGCGTAGCCTTCGGCGCACCCATCGGCGGCGTGCTGTTTAGTTACGAGGAAATCAGCACCTACTTCCCACGCAAGGTGCTCTGGCGCGCCTTCTTATGCTCGCTCTTCGCGGCCATGGTGCTTAAGCAGCTCAACCCGACCGGGACCGGCAAACTCGTGCTGTTCGAAACAAACTACGGAACCTCGTACCAGCCAGTGCATTACGCTGTCTTCGTCGTGTTGGGTATCGCAGGTGGCGTCTTCGGCGGCGTCTTCTGCCAAGCCAACTTCAAGTGGTCGAAATGGTTCCGCGCCTATCCCCTTATCAAAAACCACCCCGTGTTCGAAGTCTCCCTCGTCGTGCTCGCCACTACGCTGCTCCAGTTCCCGAACCCGCTGACCCGCGAGCCCGGCGACATCGTCATTAAGAACTTGCTCGTCGACTGCCGTAGCGAGGCCTCAGCCAACACCTGGGTATGTCAGAACGAGGCCCGCAGCCCCGACGGCAGCGTCAACGGGTCCTACATTGCCTGGCTCACTTACGGCACCGTCGTGAAACTACTCCTCACCATCATCACCTTCGGCTGCAAAGTCCCCTCGGGCGTTATCATTCCCGCGCTAGACGCCGGTGCGCTCTTCGGGCGCCTCCTAGGCCAGCTCATCCCGTCCATCTCCCCCGGCATCTTCGCCATGGTCGGCGCCGCCGCCTTCCTCGCCGGCGTCTCACGCATGACGCTCTCCCTCTGCGTCATCATGTTCGAGCTCACCGGCGCGCTCGAATATGTCGTGCCGCACATGGTCGCGATCATGGTCGCTAAATGGACCGCCGACGCCTTCTCGGCCGAGGGCGTCTACGACCTCGCGCAGACAGTCCTCGGCCACCCGTTCCTGAACCCGGACCACGCGCTCGCGATCGTGCGCAAGCGCAACCTGCTCGTCGAGGCGCTAGTCCCGCCGAAGCGCACCATGGACGAGATCACGGTGCACGTCCCCGCCTCGAACTGCGTCCCGCGCAGGCTGCTAGAGCGCAAATTAGAGCAGCTCAGGCGCCGCGGGCTCATGGATGCGGGGCTCGTGCTCGTGCAGGATCCCTACGGTCCCGACAGCAGCAGTGCCGCCGGCCGGGGGATGCTGCAAGGCTACATCGCGGAGGGCGAGCTCGAGTTCGGGCTCACGCAGCTCGGGGCCATCTATGCGGCGGATGCTGAGGTGCGGCTGCTGGGCGACGCGCAGGCGGAGGGCGAGTTCGATCTCTCCGGGTTCGTGGACCGCACGCCGCTGAGTGTGTGTGCGAAGGCGCCGCTGGAGTATGCGGTTGAGTTGTTTGGGAAGCTCGGGCTGAGGCATCTGTGCGTTACGGAGGAGGGGACGGGGAGGCTGGTTGGCGTCGTTATTAAGAAGCGGTTGGTGAGCTTTTTAGAGCAGTTGAAGGAGGAGTAGGGGGTCTATGATGGCTAGAGCGGCGTTTTGGATGTGGTTGTGGTTCAGGTATTGTTGAGCTTCTTCAGCGAATGCGTGGTGCTGAGCGGCTGGAAGGGATATAAGACCATGCGAGGCTACTGGCAAAGTACTTGTTGTTGCTTCTCCCTGCTCTGAAAGGCTATTGCAGGAGTGTTGATTTCGTCACGCAGAGTTACATATAATGACTTCTTGCTTAGTAGTAAAATGTGCATTTTAGTCTAGGTTTGCGTCTGCGATATTCGCATTTTCTTTTCCCTGCTTTACTTTCGTTCCACTTTCGCGTTAGACCTAGGTTGTACCCGTCGCTTTCTAGAATTGGAAGGTATAGTATCATCACGTTAACGAGTGCTATTGATTGGCTGATACCCTGGGTAAGTCGTGCGTCTATTACCAATGAACGCTCAGCGGATTCTAAGACGTGCAGAAATTAAATTAGCTGGTGCGTTTGATATAGGCCAGTTGACAAATAATGAGGACAACCTTAAAATATCCTTAATCTTGACGGAAGCAGCAACAAGGTCAATTGCATCAATTCAGTACCTAATAACAATCCTCAGCCCTAACCACTAGGTGAGCATGACCACAATGCAATCAAGAAGGCCTTCTGGGTAATGACATTCAGAGTCAACACGTATTCTTTCTGCGCAATCCCTATAAGCTGGGCCATACTGCCAGTCAAAACGCATTACCACCATACAATAAAATACTCATGCTTCTTAGTTTTCAGATACAAACGCCTGGAATCTATGTGGCCAAATGAGCCAAAAGCACGGCACTGCGCGAAGATAGTAGATTTTGCCTTGTGATCCAATCAGCATTCCGGCCTGACATTCTACAGCATAATCATCCTAAGCTACTGACGAGTGCTGCATAACTGGTAGGAACAAGAAACAGTTCCGGAGCACCTCCAAAGCCCTTTTCCTGGAGTGTCGTTTTCACATTCTCTTATTTCATCCCTCATACTATTGCCGTCCGGCAATAGTTAAGCTCCAAAGAGGACAAGGCGTGACGGCCGTGCTTCATTCTTAAGCTGCCTTTGCGGGAGCAGGCCTAATCGGTATCTACGCACAGTAACACATCCGTGCTCGCTCGACTGAAGCTGGCGGACCTCCTACTTAGCTGTTGAACGGACGATCAGGAATGAGAACTCTGTCTATTAAAGAGGGCTCTAGAAGCTCTCTTATATACATCAGGTAGGTCCAAATACAATGACGACGACGTCGTCATTTAGTAGGTCATAGCTAAGAGAAACAGGTAATGAGACGTTCGATGAGACATACGAGCTCAAGATACGAGACAACTGAGACATAGTTCGTATAGACGATCTAGGTCGTCAGACAGTATTACGATGGTAGTAAGGAACTTCGATTCAGGTCGACATTAGCGGAACATGCGTTTGCATCTCTTCCTTGGGCTTCAGGACTGCAGAGTGGTGTCTTGGCCAGTGTGCGGTGCGTCTGGATCACCGTCAATGCTTTACCATGTTGACATGTCCCTTTCCGCTCTCCTGATCTCCTGCAGAACAGGTGTTGTTGAGGGGTCTGAATGATTTGACTTGCAAGTTAGTTCGTTCTGGTGATACCTGCGGCTTCAGAAATAGGCACGGCGGATACGGCATAACGGAGTCTTTGAACCAATTGTTGTGAACCTTTTGAAAAGAATTGTTTCCTCACTTTGTGCCGTTGGAGCTGTGCCACTGTTATCATTGAGGAGAGCAGTAGGCTAACTACGTCGACGCTGCTTAGGGTTGCCGATCAACTCACGGGCGGTGATGCGGTGGCATCAGGAGAAGAGAAATTGACCCTCCAGTTCTCTTTGTCTGACGAGTTGGAGAAGCCGGTGGCCAATATGTCTACGAGAACGGAGAGTATGGCAAAGAGTTCGGTGAAACGTTTTCGGCTCTTGTCATCTTCACCGCAGAACTTCCTATCAAAGAGGCTAATGACAAGTCGATCTAAACGGAGCCGATTTTTCAAGAAGGCTTGGTGAGGTCAATTCCTTTATCTTGCCCTTGTCTCTTACAAGTTTCACCTATATTTATTTGGGTTTTGTTCTCGTCCTCATCTTAGCCAGGTGGATTTCCGGTGCTATTGCCGCTAGTCCGTTTTAATCCCCTTTTGGGCTTCATTGTGGAAGTTTACGGAGTTGCTAAGGTGGATTGGGCCTGCGAGTTTAGAGTTTAGATCCAGGTGAAGTTAGCCGCTGTACTCCTCGACCGACAGCTTTGAACTTCGCTCGTGTGCTCCAGACACATTGTGTTAGAACTCGTGTGAGGATTAAATTGATGAGGATCTAGGTTATTTATGTAGAGTGGAGAGACCCCCTTATAGAACCCCTGAACTAGGCCCTATTTGGCTTTCGACACATTGAGATAGGCTTCTATGTTTGGATTTTAGTAGAGATAACAGTTATCTGAATTGTTGCAGTATTGTTTTGGCAAACTTCTCACGAGCAGGGATATGGTGATCATGAACATATATTCAGTATCCGTTAGCGCAGAAAACGAAAGGATCCAGAGTAAGCACGCGCAGTGCGCTATATTTGCGCACAGGCGGAACAGGAAACGAACGATACATGGCTGCATCTGCTGGAACGGTAGCCACTTCAAGATTAGTTCATGGTCTTCAGCTTATCCCCCGGAGGTGTCTTTTCACGTAACCTCTTTCACTGGCTCTGTTCGCCTCAGTCGAGTGCTATTCGTGCTGCGGCGTCATTACTTCTTCTTAGAAGCCGTTAGTGCACTTCTTTTACTGACTTGTATACGCACTGCTGTCCCTGCACCGTGCTATCCTTGCACCGTGCTATCCTTGCACCGTGCTACGTCGGCCTTCGAAGCCCGTTCCGAGGCTGGACAGTGCATGGAATCCGACGAGAAGCATAGCGGCGCTAACTTCGCTGTATGAATATTCACAGTGTCTGATAAAAGGTGGACGGCCTCCATCGACAAGGAACACCGCGGTAAAGAGACCCAATCGGACGGGTTGAGGAGTCCATCATCCTCGTGGTCTTCTTGATGCCCTCGGCGGATTTGTAGAAATCCTGCTTTTGGATATTGAGTTCGTGGTCCAATTCAACTGGGTCGATTGTCTCGTTTATGGTGCCTCGTTTGGGGGGCCCTATTGGTATTTAGAATCCCCAGAGTATGGAGATTTGGGGGCTCCCAATCTTGCTCGCTAATCCACGTAGCTGAGATTGAAGAATCAGATGCGGAAGACCCCCACGATCCACGAGCTGGACAGGTCCAGTTCTGTATTGGACCACGATATCTAATATTGTGGTTTATGGAAGAATGGAACGCATAGCAGTTGGTATGCAATGCCAACGCATGCGGCATGTGACTCTCAGGCGTGTCGCTGCCAAGCCAGCCGTTCAACGTCTGCAACTTCAACTTTACCTGCCCTTTTCACGATAGGTCGGTGATGTTCGTGGCGATAACGTTGGTTTTCAGTCAAGTTCATCCCTTCGCTGTTCATAATTTTAATTCTGCCCCTAAATAATTTGGTTTCTACGATAGACGTTGTTAACTTATTGTAATCTTGCGCTCATCATGTCTATGAAATAACTTCCTACAATTCCCTTACCCTAAAATCATTCTTTAATTTATTTCCCTTCTCGTACTCGAATTCACCCGATCCCTCTTTGCGCCATCATGCCGTTCTTGCAATCTTGCTTATTATGTTACGATCTTAAACTCGAAAAGCTCCCGAAACTTTACAAAGATCCTTACGCATATTCCATCGGCCAAGTACCGCGCTATTGGATCAGGTCACAGGAACTCCGCTCATCCGCTGTCAAAGCTAAACATGGTAGAGGATGCCGGACATGTCGTATGCTCAGGGATGCAATAGACACCTTGATAAGTCAGGGTGGCCTGACGGATATGGGATCAATACAACCTCCTAAAGCCCGGGAGCTAGAGTATCAGATAGCAATTCTGGATAACGAGAATCACGATGCTTGCGGGAAAGAGAAAAAGGAAGGACGGAAAGGCAGGGTTGGATCTCAAAGTCTGCGTCTGAAGCTGAGATGCAATGTGGATGGTGGATACTGGGATAGTCAAGGGAGGGGTTTCATGGAGGAATTCGATGTTGAACTATTTACGCCACCTGGCGGTATGTTACTCCTCGACTTACCATTCTTTGAGCCTCTTTATTTGTCACCGTAACATTGCTGATCAAATTGTCTAATACCAGCCCGTTCAGCCTCGTGGTCAGCGATCGGTCCGGCAGGAGAAGTGCCAACGAAACCGAGAGGAGAGGAGTGCGCCCAGAAAATAAGATCGTGGCTCGATAATTGTGACAGGAACCACAAACTCTGTCAGACAAGCAGACCACCAAATCAAGCCGGACCTTTGCCGAAGCGGGTCCTTGACTTATCCGATAACAGGATCCTCCTCGCCGAATCCTCTGGTAGGATAGGACATTATGTGGCGCTTAGTCACAGCTGGGGTAAAGAGGAACTTCTCACCACGACAAAAGACACACTTTTCGAGAGAATGCGAGGGATAGATTTCCAAGATCTTCCGCAAACATTCCGAGACGCTGTCAATATTACCCGCTGGCTTGGTATACGTTATCTCTGGATAGATTCACTGTGTATTGTTCAGGGTGACAAGCTCGACTGGGAACAGCAATCTGCCGCGATGGCTGATATCTATTCAGGATGTTACCTCAACATAGCAACGACACGGTCTCTTAATGCATTTGAAGGGTGTCTAGGCGCGAGGTGGACTTCACGAGATACGCTAGAGTGGGCTGACACAGTTACGAAAGAGACGGACCCGCTGACCAAGGAAACGATATCTAGGATCAGAAAGTGTGAAGTTAGATCGTTCCGGGTACCTACCAATAGTAGAAGGACAAGTCAGGCTATAAGAATCCGCCTAGCTCTCGACTCCTCCCATGAAGCTGTGGGAACAGCGCGATGGGACCGAAAGCATAAAGAAACAGCGCCTTTGCTGCAACGGGCATGGGTTTATCAAGAGCAAGCTCTCTCCCCACGAACAGTTCACTTGCATGCCAACGAGATGGTCTGGGTCTGCAAGGTTGAGCAGCTTTGTGAATGCAAAACTCTGGACGGAAAACCTCCCGGTAAGGATAGTTGGAGTGCCTTCAAAAATCGAGTTGCTAGTCTTGGCGAATTGACTACCAAGCAAGAACTTCACGGGCTATGGAGAACAATCGTAGAGGAACACAGTCTCTTAAATCTGACGTACGAGTCTGATAGGCTTCTCTCACTTTTCGGACTTGCGAGCAGATTCGCGAATAACTTTCCTGAGCAAGAGAGGTACTTGGCCGGTGTGTGGGAAAGTGACTTGCCGCGAGGTCTCCTGTGGGCGGCCGGAGACAACAAGCAAGCCGCTGGTCCTATGCGCCAGAAGCTCTCGAAATCATTTGGTGTTCCCTCCTGGTCATGGGCGGCGTTGACTTGGGGGTGTAACGCATCTGGAATGGACTGGGAAGCTGAATCGAAACCAAAACCAACAAGCTGGGCACCCACGGTGACCTATGAGCAAGACTCTCGTTTGTCTATCATCAGTGCTTCTAGTACGGTTGATAAAGGCAACATATATGGCGCGATTTCTGGTGGGAGTATTGTTCTGGAAGGAGCTGTTTGCGCCGTTGTGAAAATAGGTTTTTCGAAGGACCATTTTGATGCAGAATATGATACAGAATCTGACGACGAAAGTGACTCGAGTAGCGAAGAATGGTACACTGCTGTTGAAGAGGATGATGCAAAATATGACGCTGAGAATGAGGATAATGATGATGATGAAGAATCTGACAAGGAGTCGTATGAGGACTCAGATGAAGACTCAGATGAAGATATAAGAGATGATTACAGAGAAACAGGAAACGCTGATACGAGTCAATGGGTTTCCTATGCTCCGTACTCCTCTGACTCAGACGGAGAGCATAGCAGCGCCGAAATCCACATTCCTCCATCTATACCCCCAAAGGCTCCAAGCGTCCCAATGTCCACCAACATTTCTCCCTATCTCCTTTCTCCACCCAACAGGCCTCGAGCTATGATCGCGCCAAATAAGATGCTAGCTCCTCTCACTTCCTCCACTCTCTCCTCCACTCTTCCATCTCCAATCATAAAGCCTCAAAGCCCGACATCTTCTTCTGTATCCTCCAGCCCATCCTCCAGCCGCTCCAGCCGTTCCTCAAGCGTCTCCTCCTACCTCACCTCACCCCTCCATAAACCGCTCATCCTGGACCTCTTAAGCCGAGCTCGATCCCGATCCCGACCCCGATCGTCTCAATCCTCCCGCTCAACCACAAGCATCTCCTCCTCTATTCAATCCTACGTTACCGCCGAGCCCTACAACGTGTTCAATTCGCTGCGCCTAAGCTACGATACTGTCGAAGACCAGCACGCCATCGAGACAGCTAAAGATGTAGAGGGCGGAACTGTGTACTGCCTCTACATCGGCACATTCACCGAGACATTCGACGACGAGGACGAAAACCCGCAGCTGAGACATAGGGGTCTGATACTGAGGCCGTCGTCTAGGGTACCGGGAGCGTTTGAAAGGATCGGGCGATGGACGCAGTATATTGAGCATTGGGTTAAGAATAAGGAGGTGTTCACGAAGGAATCGAAGATTATTAGAGTTGAGATTGTTTGAGCTGTAGGGTCGGCTGAGGGAAACTTTTCAGGGATCTACTGATGTTTAACCACTCTTTTGGAGGCCATTTTCTAGACGAGTGCATTTTCAGTTGTGAACTCTTAGCATTGCATATGGTGGATTCTGTCATTACTTCATCCTTCCATCACGCTACTCTTCTCTTGGTCATCGAACTGTATACGCATACGTGGCGGAAGTTTTCTTTCATTCTATATCCTTGATCTTCAGGAAGTCTGGCAGAACTGCTATTCTCCTTCGGCGTCATTTAGTCTTGGCCATAGGTGACTAATTCACATCGACCATCTTCGTCTCAACGCAACCCGTAAATCCTTTTGGCAGACTATCATATTTTCTATGCATACTAAAACCACTGAAGGATATCAATCCCAACTACATGCAAGACCGGGGCTCAGGCAAAATGCTCTAAGCTAGTAGTCATATTATATTCCTCGAGTCCCCGAGTTCCTAAATCCTTTCCGGACAGGATCCGCACAGTAACACTTGGCAGTAACTTTATTGTCCGAACCTTCTGCCAAGTTCAATTCTGCCGGTTTAAAATCAGTGGCGTAGAGCTTATTTTTTTAGTGTTCTCTATACGCCTCTGCCTCCCCGCCTCCCTACCACTACGCCTCCATACCTCTAGCCTACATCTACGTCTCTACATCTCTACGTCTCTGCATTTCTACGTCTCTACATTGCTACCTAATAAGACGTGTAAAGAAACACGTAAGGAGATATAAGTAGAGATATAAGTAGAGGCACGAGCAGAGACACAGGCAGGGATAGGGGGGAAGCAGGAGGTATGGGAGGAGGAGCAGAGAAGTAGGAAGGTAGGTCTGGGTGAACAGTGCTTAAGCTTTAACGTTCCCCTTTCTACCTCTGCCGGTGTCTCTGCCGGTGTCTCTGCTTGCGTCTCTGCTCGCGTCTCTGCTCGCGTCTCTGTTCGCGTCTCTACTTGCGTCAGTGATCTTATTGGATTGGATTGGAGTGGATTTGACCCCCAAATCCACTCCATACGCTGGGGAGGCGGTGGAGCTCCAGGACTCTAACATGGCTCCAGATCAGATATGTACTATAAATAGTAAGTCTTGGTAGAAGGTAAGGAAAAAGGTAAGGAAGGACGTACTAAATTAACCCCAAACTACAAAGCTTCCATATAAGAAGCTTCGTAATCTTCTACCTTAATCGCATGTTAAGGGCAGCATATGCACCCCCATCATGACTCTATTACCACTGGCTCATGCGGCCCACCTGGCTCCCCCGGCTCACTGGCTTCCTCTGAGGTGCCTCCGCTGCAGCATCTGGTATTGCCTTTTAAATTAATTGATTTTAGGGCAAGGATGATGTCGTTGGGTAGTAGAGGTAGGAAAGTTAAATATAGCACTAAATATAGACCACCCTGGCGCATCCGGTTGAAAGCGCGTGTTGATCTTGGTGATCAAACGGCAGAGTTTATACCTTTTAAAGTAATACACACGGCCATTTCAACGTATTTTTACCCTTTTTAGGTATAAATCTACGCATTTTGATTAACGTGATCAACACGCGCTTTCAACCTGATGCGCCAGGGTGGTGAAGCGATAGTAGCAGGGGCAGGATGACTAGGTGTCCTAAATTCTATGGCTAATAATACACCAGTTATTAAATAATAAGTCAGTGGTAGAGTCGAGAGAGTTGCCGATTGGCTTTATATTGTGCACTAACTCCTTAGCGCTCTATTCCTCCTCAGCCGCAGTTCGAATTGGGTATAGATCTGGAGCTCCAGGAGTCAAATTAACCAAGGACCACTCCAACCAAATCCACATCGAACTTGAATCCACACTGGAGCTCCAAATAGACCCCAGTCCAATTAATCACTGACTTGCGTCTTTATTCACGTCTCTGCTCGCGCCTCTGCTCGCGTCTCTGTTTATATGCGTCTCCACTCACTTACGTCTCTGCCTATATCCTCATATAAAAGCACAGGAGGGAGCAGAGACAGGGGCAAAGATAGAAGCAGAAGGGCTGAATTTAACTACTCTAGGCAAGGGGTAGGTGGGGGAGGCTAGTGCCTTAGCTTCCCTTACAGTCTGTACAGGCTCCAGCGTCCCCCCCCTGTATGCGCGCGCAACACGCAGTAATTTCGGTAATCACTAGTCAAGTGCACCATCCAGCGTAGGTACTGTGCGCTTACCAAAAGAGCTGTGCACCCGCAAGGAGCAAAGCCTTTAATTTTTTAAGCTTAATTACAAGAGTTAAACTTAGAATTCTCTAGTGCGTATGGAGCGGAATTGCTGTGTTGCGCGCGCACATAGGGAGGGGACACTGGAGCCTGTACAGACTGTACCCACTAGTTTGGTAGAAGATTCGGACAATAAGGTTACTGCCAAGTGTTACTGTCCGGATCCCGTCCGATCTAATATGTTCTCTTATTGCGCGCGTATCGTATCGAATTGGGTCGGGTACTTAGTGCCACTGCACCACGCGGCGATTTGGTTATCAGGTGATCAAAATATTTAGTATATAATGCTTCAAATTAAAATCTGTCGGCCTGGCGTCGATCACTACTATATCAAGCTTATTTCAGGGGTGCCCTTAACCCACCCAATTCGTGTATTTAATGAGGCTCCAGAGCCTCTCGCAATAAACCAGAGTTTTCATTCTTGATCGTCTTGTTCGACAAAATCGCAATCAACTACTGTATCAGATCTTGAGCAAAGAGTTCTGCATCGAAGCTCTGCAGTCTATATGCACTAGATTCGTGACCCTACTGATCTATATTGTCTACCAAAAGGGTATTAATTGCTATCAAAAGAGACTTAAAAAGTATCTAAATTGATCACGAATCATGCTCAATTCGGACCGCGTAGGAGGCAGATTTTGAGATTGACAAATTGATCATGGCTCTGTGACCGTAGGGATGCCGATCACATCTAGATTAACTGATTACGAGAATGTATGTATTTATGAGAGGACTTCAATGAAGTCCAAGCTAGAACGAAATGGGAAGTATGGTATACCTACATCAATTCTTTCTAAACACCTCTCACAGTCGACTTTATTCCTGCGAATTCGCCTCGGCCTTCTCATCCCATACAATGGCATCGTGCCCTCCGTACTCCGAAACGCCTCCTCCATAATCGCTAAACCTTCCTCCAACTGTTCCTCAGTCGTGGTAATAGGCGGTGCAATCCTAAAGCATCCCGCAAAGCTCAGGTTGGTGCTCAGCTGCGCCCAGAGCCCCAGCTCCGTCATGCGTGCTGCAGTCATATACCCTAACTCGGTCGCCTCAGCCTTCGTCTCGCGGTCCGCAACGATCTCCAAGCCAGCCATCAAGTCGCGCCCACGCACATCGCCCACGCACGTATACCGCGTCTGCAACTCACGCAGCGTAGCCTGCAGCCGCACACCGAGGCGGCGCGACCGCTCGACAAGGCCGTCCCGCACGACAACGTCGAGGACTTTCAGCCCGACAGCCGCGGGCAGCGGGTCGTTGACGTGCATCGTGTAGAAGAGGTGCCCGCGGTTTCGACACACGGTCGCAATCGCATCGCTCGCGACCACCGCGCTGAGCGGCAGGCCGTTCCCGAGCGTCTTGCCGAGCGTCGGCACGTCCGGCACGACATCGTTGTCCGCGTGTATGAAGGCGAACAGGTCGCCCGCGCGCCCGACCCTCGTGTGCGCTTCGTCGACGATCAGAAGCATGCTGCGGGTTTCGCGATGCGCTTTCGGCGCTTTGAGGTAGCCCAGCGTAGCATGATCATGCTGCCAGATGACAGGATCAGCTCGGGGATTACGGCGGCTGGCGGGCCGCAGGAGACGCGGTCGACCATGGAGAAGCCGTACGCGAGCTCCGTTGCTCAGTCGTAGGAGCCATCGGGGTAGCAGATGGGCGAGCGGTAGGCACTCGGGCAGGGCAGCTGGTGGGTCCTGGGGATCTGGGGAGGGTGTCAATTGCTATTGTTCTACGCGTAGCGGCAGGAGTAGGGAATATTAGGGGAGGAGAAGGGATGGTTACCAAAGGACCATACCCCGTCCTCCTAGAATAATACTGCGCGCCCACCGCAGCGCCCGTCATGCCGTGCCAGCTCCCGCCCAGTCCCACAACCTCCAACTTGCCTGTGTAAACTTCGCAAGCTTGATAGCAGTCTCGTTGCTTCACCGCCAGCGCTGAGGAAGAACGCTTTATCCAGGCCTTTTGGGGGCAGGTCTGTCAACCGCTCCTCCAATTGGATCACGGGCGGCGAGAGCATTCCACTGAAGAGGTGGTCCAGGCCAGCGGCGTGCTGGGTGATTGTCTCTACGATCTTAGGATGGCCATGCCCAATCAGGCACGACATCTGCCCGAGTGTCTAGTCTAGCATGCGGTGCCCGGTGGCCGTGTAGATATAGTGCTCTTTAGCATGGGTGATAATTTCTGGGTGATGCTTGGTGCCGTAGTTGAGTAAAGAGGACTCAGCATCTGCTTGGAGTTGGGCGGCGCCGATGTTGTAGTATCCCTTCCGCTGGTACATTTCGTCCTACTGTTATCGATAAGAACTGGCCAATAGAATTAATAGGATCGAGTCTCCGTGACATCACCCCGCAAGGATAAGAATGCCTAGAAGCGGGGAGTGGAAAGCCAAGACGGTTTCCCGACGGCAAACTTGCGTCGGCAAACCACGGGCAGCCAGTTTCCCGTGTCCTCACAATCTCCAATTCCTTATCTATTACTAGTGTTTGAATTATAGTTAGTTGGTGGCGGGCACACGTCTTTCGCAGAATGACCTGGCCTTCAATCGTCACTGCGAGGAAAGGCCGACGTCCCCGCCACGCTCCCAGCATAAAGCCAACCCAGAGTTTCGCGGCCTCCAGTATCTTGCCACCCTCTATTCTCGGTGACATGCTGCGGGATTTCATGCGTCAGTAGCAAGCAACGCCGCAACATGTAAGCCGCGAATCATTGCGTATACACCCCCAACTATAAGCAACCGAGTGGCTGTGCACCCATCCCTGCCGCTAGTTTTGTCTCCTACCGCTCCCGGCGGCCTAATCTGACTGTACCGGCCACTCGGGGTCAGAATACCAGGTACTTGGGACTCTGAAATCCGGGGAAGCGCTGCTTGATTAGTTGGCTTAGTAGAAGGGGGCTTCAAGTGCGATGACGCTTACTTTAGGTTGGCTATGTGTGCGTGGCGTGAGCGGGTAGATTATGGATGCAGGGCCTGATATGATCGTAACTAGTGATTATCGTGAGACATACTGTGGCACCGGGTTCTACTGGATGTCACGCAGTTAACAACAAAGGTGGCACTGCAAAATGGTCGTCTTGTTTGTACACAACAACGCTAAAGATATTTAACAATATAATTATATCAGTATAATATCTTAGACCAACTTAAAGTTTTAGGTTAGTTGGATATTTTGAAAAGAGTATGGTTATGGCCTAATATAGCTGTAGAGCTGGGCAACTTTTGACGTTCTTGTGGTCTAGGGTTCTTTGCAGTGCTAGGTTTTTTGTCTTTGGGCAAGACGCAGAGCAGGGGCCTCGTGAGAATCGTGAGGGGTATTCCTCATTGGGTGTTTCCGAGGTTCTTTGCAATTTTCAGCGGCACGGGCAGAAATTAACCCAAAATATAAGAGTGGATTTAGGATTAATCGAACGTCAGACTTAACTTTTTATTATCATTACTCGCTCGCTGCTGCAAAACTGCGCAGGGGGTATGTGGGTATTCATCGCTATGCGTTTAAAGCAAGCCCTTGTAATCAAACAAAAAGAGAAATGTAATGCTCGGCCGATAAAAACAGATGCATCCCCCTTCAGAAAGGGAAATATAGCCGTTCTCCTGTTCTGCCCACGACCATATGTCCAACCATATATCCACTTTGGGGAAGTGCAGACCAAAGAAAAACCGTGAAATAGGTCTAAATAAAAGAAAAAGTAATTGAAGATGACGCGGTCATAATCGCACACGCTGAAAACTTCCACTCCCATTCAGAGCGCTCAACCGCTGTTCCCCTAGCCAGAGAGTGGGAACCTCGGGAACTACAGGCGTTGGGTTCGGGTCGTAATATCTCGTGCTGGCCGTGGATGTGCTTCGTGGCCTTGTCCGTGCAACCCCAAGATCTTGGGCTTCTCCAGATTCCTCATCACTACCATTCCCGCTGCTTATTCGGCTCACCCTACTTCCTCGACTTCCATTGCTCATAGCCCTGTCTATAGGATTGCTAATCTCGGAGATCGGGGTGATTTGCAAAGGAACTAAGTTGAGAGAGTTGGTGCTTTTCCGCCGGGCTGATTGCTCATCATTCGGGATATAAATGGCGAGTGTTGCTGAGCTGGACGAGCGGTCCCGGCTGAACATGGAGGATTTATCGTCTAGCTGTGGTGTTTCCGCATTCGCAAGGAGACCTTTTGACTGTGAGTTTGCGGAGCTGCTCCTCAAGAAAGGCCGATAGGTTGCGGTGGGTCGGTGGGATGGCGGAAGGCTATTATGTTCGCGTCGACGGTTGATGAGCCAAAATATAAGCATTACAATGGCAGCAAGAAGGAAGACGCCGAAAACTCCTCCCGCAACAATGCTGGCAATGTTGTCATTACCGCTATGTGAGGGAGTTGCTGTTGAAGTGGCAGAGGCAGAGGCAGTGGTAGTAGCCGCAGAAGAGGTTGCTGCTGCTACAGGCGCCATTGTGGCTCTGGTGGAAGACTTTGAGTACTTAGAATGCGGGAACTTGGCAAGTACTTGTATACTTGTATTTGGTCTGCACTTGGTATGTAGGTAGTGTGTCAGGGCTTAAATGAAGGTGGAGGCTGAGGCAACCAAAACTGGAATACGAGAATATTTGCGCAACACAGCTGAAAGACGCGTTCATTGCCTGTAATAAGAGAGAGGAGGAAAGAAGCCTTGGAAACCACGAAGAAAAGAGACTGGGTATTAGGCGGAACATATACTCTAAGCACGTCTAAGACCCCACGGCCCGACGGCAGTGACCGCCATGACGATTTTGAAATCTCAAAAAAGGCGTCATGAATCCAGCCGGCTTCACCTCAGCCTCTCAAGGATGCCTTGGAGCTTGTGGATGGCTCGACTCAAAAGCCGTGGGAGCAGTCATACGCCTCAAGCCGCTTCAGAACGAACAAAAACGGAGACGGGCTTTTTGACGAATAGGAAAGGAGTTGACAAAACCGGCCTCCTATAAGGGGCAGTGGCAGAGACATGACAAGACTCGCGATCCGAAGCCTGGGCTTCAGCCCGGGGGCTTGCTCGGACAAGTATGAGACGCCCACGGACTCATTCCATACGCCCACGACCAGAAGCAGAATATTCCTCCCTTTCGGTGCATCAGATCAGGCGCGCGGCCCAATGCAAATTCGGCACGCTTTATTACATTCATGATGATGCCGGGAAAGATGTGATGAGCTGCACGTCTCCTGAGCTGAAGCGAATTTAGCCCAAAGGCTGCGCCGCGTGCACTAAATCCTGGGAAATTACTGGAGCGAAGGAAGGACGAAGCGACGGAGCGCAATGAGGCTGTGTTCAGAGTGGGATGCTTGCTTATGCAACAAGGGACGAACGATCACGCCATCCACGCGCATGGTACTGGACCTTCGAGCACTGCGGCTCTTGACCCCCTGCATAGCCGCATGGCTGCGTTGCCCTCTATAGTTTCTGAACCTTTTTAACAGTCCGACGCAGGGGAAGTATCTCGAGGGCTGCAGCAAGGTGATGAGGCTAAAACCCCAGTCACGAGAGACAAACCCTAACCGCCGAGGTTTGATGGTGGAGTTTCCCAACAAGCTTGGCAAGGAAGCTATGCCGCAAATTATTCGTGCAACTACAACACACCACAAGATCCACGGCAAAAACACACGGCTTCCCTGTCCTAGCTACGCACGGTAGATATTAAATTAAATCCTTCTCGGCACTGGGTTTCCGTATTGTGGAGAAGGAATCGCATAGGCCACCGCAGGTCCTCCCTGCCCAAGTTACAAGAGCAAGCAGCTAACTTTGGTGTGAATCGAAATTTGATGAGTAAGGTCAAGGAAGAGCTTCATTCTCTGGGAGAGGGGTGAAAAGAGTATCTCATTCTGCCATCTAAGGGTCCAAACCCCTCTCCAGAGTGTCTTTCAAAATGTAGAGAAAAGTTAATTACTTGGTATGATACCGACTCTCCTACAATGCTCTTACACAAGTTCTTGCCTCATCTATTTATTTCCTTTGCTGCCTTAACTAAATCACGCATTGAACCGCGTCCAGCTGGTCCAGCCATCCATTGATCGCTTTCTTGTAACCACCCACTGTCTGCTATATCCACTGCAGACTCGAAGTCTGCCTTCACTGTGGATCTACGATATTCCTTAACCCAGGCTGGCTCAACCCGCTCCATTTCCTCCAAGAATACCTGGCGTAATTGGATTTTCTCATAGTCCTGCATATACTCCCAAAATTCCTCGCCTATCCCCCTGTTTTCGTCGCATCGAAATCCTTCCTGGGTGGTCATTTGCATTTGTTTGGTGCCATCGAGGAACTTGAGGAGCTGACATGCTTTGTATAGTGGAAAGGCTGAAGCAAGCTCCCAGTCTAACACAGCAGTCGCTACTCCATTTTTATCAACCAGGATGTTCCGAGCAGACAGATCGTCGTGAAATAGCACAGTTAGTTCGTGAGTCTTATCATTCTCTGTGAACGGCTTCGGTAATCCCTTGGTCAATCTAAGGGTGACCTGCTGCACCAGCTCTGCCTCCTCTAAATCATCTTCCTCCTTCGATTCGCGGCAAACTCGGCAACAGTCATTCAGTACCATATTGAGTTTCGCGACAAGCCATTCCCGGCTACATTTGAAATGACCTTTTAAGATGTCTTGGCTCCCAGGACCTCCCATGTAGAACTCAGGTGCAACGATCCTGCCAACGACGATCTCCGTTCGCTCCATAGTTTGTAGGCTCTCATGTGGTATAGTACAGGATCTGGTCATGGCCAGCTGAAAGCGCATGTTGATTGTGTAAAGCTTCTTTAACGTATCGCTGTCTGCCTTAGCTATTATTCGACTTAAATACGGTAGGAAATTGCACCGTTTGATCGTTAGGATCAACTGCACTTTCAATTGCACGTAAAGTGGCGCTGTATTTTCCACAAGTAGTTGACCGTCGACCTGTTTCCATTAGTGACTTCCTTGTTCCAGGGTAATTTCCCCGTCTCGTAGAGTATTTCTTACACTCTGAGCTGCAATCTCCTCCTCTGGGCTCAGTTCCAGTGCTTTAGCTTGTGCAATGCCTGCGATTTCATGGGAGTTGTAGATATTCCCGATAATAGCAAACTTCTTACGATAGAGTTTTGCAGCGTACCCAGCGGATTTTTCACTAGCTCTTCCTTTGCAGTCAGCGACACCACTTTCTATCGATCCGCGAGTGGCTTCCCATGCATTAACTCCATCAGAATCCATGCGAATCCCAACTCGTTCTCATATCTTTATGGATTAGGGTAGTAATTAAGGGTAAGGGCAGTAATAGGGGTAATACGCTTAAGGACGGTAAGGAGTTGCGGGGTTTAACGCCGTGTTAGAGCCTCTAAAAGTAGCGTCTAAACTATCCAAATTTAGATACTCTAATACTAAAACCCCAATTATAGGTAGTAAAGGTAGGAGAAAATCTAAAGGCTAAATTTTAATTTTTTTTAAATAGGTGTATGTCAGGTGACGAAGTCACCTCACCTATATGTACAGCACCCAGGCGCATCCGGTGGTTAGCGTTTTACTAATGACGCCTTTTAGGCGGAGACCCTTATACGGATTAGTATGAGGTTCCCCGTCTTGGCAGCGAGCTTTATAAAACCTCAATATTAAAAATATATAAAGCCTTTTAAAAATTAATGATTGTATAGTAGATTACCTATATACGAATATTTCTAAAGTTATAGTAGCTAAATAAGGGTTAAAATTAACGCTTAGCAATTAAATGAATGTCTAAATATCTCCTCTAAGCCCTTAATCTTCCTCTAAGCTTTCTACCGTCTTCTACTACTTAGTGGGTCCTCCCTCTACTCCAATCACTGCCTATAGGCGTGTAGGCATAGAAGTAATTAGGTTCTTAAAGTAGCAAGCCTCTAGGTTCTTCTATGTAGATTAAATTACTACCTATATTACTTCTTTTAAGGTTAGGTAAGGCTTCTACTAAGGGGCCGTTTGGTTGCAACTTTATATTTAATATAGAGGCTCCATATTTAACCAATATAGAGCTTAAATCTAAATATAAGGCTGTCGTTTGGTAAATCTAACGACTTTTAAATATGGAGCTCCTCCATATCGGTAAGCGCGTCAAATTTGCAAGCTATACTGTATACGGTAGTTAAAATGAGGTTCTTGGCACCGTTTTAATATACTACTCTTAAGCCTTTATTCTATATTCTATATTAATCTAAGCCCTTATATACGCGCTAAAGTAACGACTTCTTGTAATATAATGACTCTACACACCCTAACCGCGATACTGCTGTCGCATTTATAAGCCTTATTTAATGTTATTATTTTAACCTTTATAATCGCAATAAGCTTATTTCCGGGGGGCGTCCGTACTTAGTATGCTAATATATGGCGAGGAATAAGGTGGACGTTATAGTTGCTCTACGGCTATAAGTAACGACTTATAAATCTAACTTATATAAGGCCTAAGGTGTTTAAGAAGCTTTTTAATTAGTTATAACTATATAGCGACTTAAAGGATATAAAGCTTTTATTAGCGGCTAAGAAGCTATTAATATTTCTAATAATATTTAGTAATAATTCGTTATATAGATTACTAAGTAAGATAACTTAATACTTATCTACAACAATCTACTAGTAAGTATTTACCTACTAGCTAAACTTTTAGTATTAATTTGCTGCCTTATAGAGCCGTATATAAAGTCTTTCCTAGTCTTCTAAAATTATATAAGGAAGTTATTCGGCTTTCTAAGAACTTTACTCCGGAAGAGATTACTAATAACCCTAAACAATATCCTTTCTTTGCCGATTGTATTAGAGCTCTTAACGGTACTTATTTACCGGTTTTTATAGCCGGCGGGTATATAAGGTAAGCTTCGTAGTATAAAAGAAAGGGAGGATTATTATAGAACGTTTTTGTAGTTATTAATTTCCAGATAAACTTCCTCTATATTCTAGCTGGTTAAAAGGGCTCTACTTATAACTCTAGAGTTCTTAATTTAGTAAGAGCTAAAGGATTTAAAGCCTTACCTAGTAGATACTACGTTGTAGATACTAGGTACTTTAATACGCCTATAACGCTAACTCCCTACTATAGTATATAATATTATCTTTAAAAGCAATTGTAGGTAAATATACGGCTATAGAACGCGAAGGAGCTCTATAATCTTTAGCACGCGGTATTAAGGAACGTGGTAAAGCGTACTATAGGAGTTTTTAAGCATCGTTTCCGGTACTTTAAGGCTAGTAGGCATAGTCTCCCTTTAAGTACGCAGGTGGATATAGTGTACGCGTTAGCTATAGTTTATAACTTTATTAATATAAATAAACTAGATAATCTAGATAATAATTTAAAGGTAGAGAATAAGGTTATAAATAAGGAAGATATAAAGCTTATAAAGGTAGAAAGTAATATAGTTATAAACCAAAGACGTAATAAGATCGCGAAGCTTATATAAAAGAGTTACTACTAGGCAATTGGCAGGCCGATTACTTAAGAATATACAGTAGATTTAGGTGTATTTATAATAGAAATCTATATAGTTTTCCTCTTATATTGCCCACTAATTACCTATATACAACGGCTCTAAAGAGCGACTTGGATTTTACCTAAAATCTTACCTAAAATCTTACCTAAAGCTTGCTCTCCTATACGTCCTCCTTTCTACTAGCTAAAATATTATTAATTAAGCTTTGCCGAAGCTCTGCAACTCTAGCTATTATAAGAAATAATCTAGCAGTAAACTCCGTTTTAAAGGCTTATAAAATAGCTAGCTACTCTATAGGATCTAGGTCACTAAACTTATAGATAAACTCTGCGAAGGCCTTCTCTTAAGGGGACTTCTAGGCAATTAATTCTCTTATAGCCTTTATCTCTCTTATTACCTTCTCTACTATCTCCTCTAGTGCCTTTGCAACTTAACGTCTTCCTTACTAGCGCTTTATACTAGATTTAGTAGCTCTAGTAGCTTACTTAATGGCCCGCTTCTATATAGCTAGTAAAGAAAGTTAACTTAGTATTAAGGAAGACCTAGAAGGACTAGGGCGCTTAGCTAAAGGTAAGATTAATTAACTGCCTTTAATAGAGCTTCGAGCTGACTCTAACTTAGAGGCCTTATCTACTTCCTCCTCGGTCTCCTTAGTCTCCTTAGTCTCCTTAGTCTCCTTAGTCTCCTTAGTCTCCTTAGTCTCCTTAGTCTTCTTAGTCCCCTTAGTCTCCTTAGTCTCCTTAGCCTCCTTAGCCTCCTCCTTATCTTCCTTATCTATTAAACCTAATACCTATAAGACTGCCGCTAAGAGAAATTTGGGGTCTATAGAGCTTTTAATTACTTTATTAATCGACCTTATATAACCGCCTGTCGCTAAAACTCCGTTAAATAGCTTTTACATTAGATCTAGGAAGGTAGGCAGCGTATTATAAAACTTTTTAGCGGTAGAATTAGCTTTAAAGTAAACCTTTATAACTTTCTTACTGGTAATAGGCACGCCTTTATTTTTATCCTACCCCTAGCCAAAGAGGCTATAGAGCTCCTTTTACAGCTTCCAGTCCTTCTTATAGTTATTATACTTACTCTTAATTTGCTTAAGAGTAATAGGCTACTAGGTAACAGTAAGCGTATAATTAAGAGCAATCTTCCAGCCGTTAGATTTGTAAGAGCTATCTATATAAAATTCTTTCTTAACGGCCTTAACAAGGCCTTCTAACATCGCCTCCTCTATCTCGCCTGTCTATCTTATACGCGCGTTCCTATATCCTACGGGCGTTATAGGCGTCACGAGCGTTGCGGGCGTTGCTGTAGCTCTGCTACGGCTCCTATGGGAGGTGAGCGAAGGTATAGCAAGCGTTGATCGCAGAGGGGGCGTTGGTTAAGGAGGAGGTTCTATTACTACACTAAAGTAGGGAGTCGCGATAGAGGCCTAGTGGCAGAGAGGGGCTCACTTAAATCGCTTACCGATATTAATTACGGTTTATGCGAAGCCAAATCTGGAGCCTTAGATAGAGGCTACTAAACAATTAACTTAATTACAGATTTAAATAGGCCGCGGTAGTAGCCGCCACTAATTATAAAACGGACGACACTAAAAGGCGCATGGATTAAACAAATATAATATAGAGCTGATTTGCAACCGAATGTACCCTAAGCTATTTAAGCCTTTATCCGATTTTAAAGGCCTTTAATTAGGTTAAGATCTAGGCTATTTACTAACCACTTAAGTAATTTAATATCGTCTTCCTAGAATTGGGTAATAGTAATATAAGCTTTATAGCGGAAGCGTTGTCTATTTATATAATTGTTAAAGTAGTTCTAAATTTGTAATTAGGGAAATATATAGCGTACTTAATATTATAGAAGCTGTAGAACTCTTTAAGCTTTAGATAGATATAGTCTAGGGAGCCTTAAGTGGTAATATTACCTTATTCTTCCTTATTTTAGAATAGTAGAGGGCCCTTTTATACACCGTAGAATGCAGCCTATACTATTATATAAAGTATATTGCTAAATTTAAGACAGAGGTAGGTAGGATTAAATTGTTTATTAGGTCTTCTAATAATATAGAGTCGCTAGTAGCCACTCTAGTATATAGCTGCCTTATCTATCTATATAACTTTCTATTAATCCTTAACTTAAAAGTAATAGTAAGCTAATACAAACGCTAATCGGGCGTGGTAGTAAGCTATAGTAAGTTAGGGTTTAGCTTAGGCGACGTATTATTAGAAGCCTTTCTTTTTAAGATATTAAGCAACTGTAGAAATTGTAAGGCGTATTGCCTAGGTATATAGTAGGAACCAGGCAAGCCGAGCATGAGTTATAAGGAGAGTCGATGGAAAAGGACGATATGGTAAAGAGTATGGCAATAGCCTCGTACAGAGACGAACCGATAAGGAGGATACGAGGGCTATAAGCCCAAAGGAGCTTATAAGGAGGTGCCAAGGCCTAGCCGAAGGCCAGCCTTGGCAGCCGCCAAAAAATCCTTTATAAAAATTAGAACAAGGTACTCCAGCGTAAAAGGAAAGCTTTAAGTAGGTAAGATAACGCACCTAGGTATTTAACTTTAGGAAATTAATTAGACGACGTTAAATTAGCGAGCCGTATATAAGGGCGTTGCGGTAGCCTCTATATATTAGTGTATGCACTTTATTAATAATGTGGTGGATAGTAGAATATAGTTGCTTAACTAATGTAGTAATACAAGAGACAGGTTTTTAAAGGTAGCGATAAAGGCCTTTAATTATGTATTTTAGGGAGTAAGGAATAAGCGCTTGAGCATTACCTTCCTTAAGCTGTTGGCGACGTTAAATATATTTTATAGCTCCCTCCTTTTATTTCTATTTCTTATATCTTTCCTATTAATTAAGATAAGCAATTGCCTAATAAATGCGACGGTTTAAGGTAGTAGGTTTTTAAATAGGATTAGATGCAGCGGAGCAAGTAGAGGGTATATTTAGTATAGTTATATTACTAAAGAAGCTAAAGAAGCTAAGAAGGTGTAGTAAAGCTTTTTCTATACGAGAAGGATTATACCTAGGAGATTAAGTATAAGGTATAGTAGATACCTTTAAGCTTTTATTAATAGCGTATAATTAGAAACAGGACTGGTGCTATTAAAATAATAGCAATAATTATAATAATCCCTGCGGCGACTGCACCGCTTATACTACTTAGGTAGGGGAAATTAGAAATACTAGAATTCCTCTTATCTATATCTACTCTATTAGCTTATATTGGTACGCTAGCTTTATTATAGGGTTACTTACTAAGATAAGAGCTTTTAAAGTCTTATAGAGATTTTTTTAAGGCATAGTATTTGTATAATTACAGCACCTGTTGTACTAACCACGTGCTTACGCGTTCGGTACACCAGGTACGCGTTTACGCGTTCAGTGTACCAACCACTTGCTTACGCGTCTGGTGCACTTATAAAGCACTAACTAATTAGGGGGGAGGTGTATCAGTATATAGACCACGTAGTCTGCTTTATATAATCGACAGTTACCACCATCCTAAAGAGCATACGATACTATACGTATTTCGTGCCCTGGGATATAACTCACTCGTGCTATTAAATTAGTATAAACACTGATTAGTGAGCGCGCACAGATTAGTAATCACTTAATACCTCCCACTAAGCGATATACGACAGCGACCACCTGTTTAGACTCCTAGTACGACCTGCTAGAAGGTTGGAAGTTGGGGATTATAGACTTATCTCTAACTCTATATACTTATTTAAGTCTTAGTATAGCTTACCGGAAGTTTATAGACGCGAATATAGACCTTTACGGAACCCTTTACCCTTCCGCGAACCACTACGGACCTACTAATTACCTTTACGGACCGTTATAAGACCTTATGGAAACCTCCTACCCTCCTACAAACCGTTACGGACCTATTAACTACCTTTACGGCCTACCACAAGACCTCTTCTACCTGCTACGTACTGCACTATATATATAGTATGGCAGACCTAAATAAGCAAATCAGCGAAGGTTAAAAGAAGTGGAGTTAGGGAGTCAACCTTACGTCTATAGACGGCGTTAACAACTATATTAATTTTAAAATCCTTAAATACGAACACTATAAGCTTCTAAATAATAACCTATAGGAGCAATATAAGAAAGACTTTGCGGACTTTACGGAAGCTATTCTTAAGGCTTATAACCCTACTGCTATCTATAACCTATAAACCCTTTTACATTACTAAGGTATATAGGTTAAAAAGGATAAATAAGTTACTGTTATACGGTCCTTATACAACATAATATAGGAGGAGGATTAAATGGAATAGACTAAAGAGGAAATCCTAGACTAGGTTAAAGCCATTAATAAACTCTTTACTTCTCCTAAACTTAATAGCATTACTAGCCTTATACCTAACCTACTTAACCAAATTCGTCTTATAAACCTAAGTAATTTTAGAATTAATCTTACGGGCTAAAGAACACCTAGTACTTAAGTTACGGACTATAATACCCCTATAAACTAAAATACGGACTAAAACCCTTCTATTGCCTAAGCTATAGATCCGCAACCTACCTAAGTTATAGATCTATAAACTACCTAAGTAAAAACCTACGGCAAGGAGCTAGCTAACCTGGCTAAGCTCTACACCGACAAATCTAAGTATAGTAGTAAAAATAACAACTTTAACTTTAAACTAACTATCTTTACGGACCTTTACCAGAAGGCTAATATTCCTAAATAGGAATTTAGCTAAGCCTACTCTACTATACTACGCGGCCTAGCACTTAACTACTATTACACCAACCTTAAGAGTAACCCCCTTGGTGTTCCCTTTAATAAGCTATGCAAAGCTACCTATAATTACTTTAAAGGACTGGAATATAAGCGTAATATCCTTACCTAATAGAATGCGACCAAGCTACGGACCGTAATTAACAAGAACACTAAAAAATCGACTATAGAGTGCCTACAAATTCTTATTAAAGACCTCCGGCACCTACAGCACGGCCTTAACGCTAAGATTTAAATAGACGACTTTCTATATAATAAACTTATTACGGCCTGCCAAGAAGTAAAGCCCTATAAGTACGCCTACTACAAGCCTACAGATACCTTAGCTGGCCTTATTAATAATCTACGCTCCTCTATTATAATATATAAAGTCTTAAACCCACTAGGCAGCACTTAAGCCTTTATTACAGATATTTAATATCCGCAAATAGACTTAGACGTCTACTTTACGGACCGCCGCTACCGCTAGCAGCACCTATACCGACTAAGTCCTACCTATAACCCCCACAGTAACCCCCGTATAAAAATATACCCCTATAGATAAACTAGCCAGAAGTGCTTCATATATAGTAAGGAAGGATATTAGTCTATAAGGTATACCTAGGAAGAACGTAATAAGTCCAGAAAGAGACTTAATAGCCGTATTAACCAGTTTATTTTAGAATACGAAGGAGAGGAAGTAGAAGAGCCCCCTAATAAGTTAATAGAAGCCCTTATAATTAACTTTAACTTAGACGCTTAGGAACAAGAGACCTTAAAGACATTCCTAACTACTTTCGGACCTTTTACGGACAGCTAAGCCTTTAATATTACGACTATATTAGCCGACCGTTCCTTTATACACTTAATTGCGCCTAAAAACTATTCTGTAAGCACCCCCGTTATAAACGTTATAGATTATAAGTAGGACCTATTTGTATATATTACTACAGAACGCTATACCCCTAAGAAATTCTACGGTGTTATAATCAACACAGGTACCTTTAAGAAGTCTACCGTAGGCTATAAACAATACCTCGCATATAGGACCACCACAAATAACAATACGGACATTGATATTACGCAAACTAGGGCCGTAAACGTCTAATTTGGCATCAGCTTAACCGTATTAATTAGATTAGTTAAAGTCAAGACTCTAATTGGCCTAGTTAACTTCCATATAGTAAAAGCGGACACCCCCTTCCTACTCTGTCTTGCAGATATGGACAGGTTATAGGTATACTACAATAATATTACGGACACCCTAATTAGCCCCATAACTGCCCCAGAAAGCAAGTATATTACCCTACCAATTATATAATAATTTAGACACCCGTTCCTTATATAGGGAGAGACTCTACAGACCTATATTTAGGAATCTTTTAACTATAATCCGTACTACCTTACTAGTACTAAAATCCACCGCCTATACCGCCGTTTCGGCTACCTGTTAGCTGAAAAGCTATATAGAGTCCTTAAACGCTCTAGACATAACGACGTTAATAGGAAGGCAATTAACCACCTAATTAAATACTGCTCCTTTTGCTAGAAATACGGACGTTCCCTAGGCCGATTTAAGTTCACCCTTTGTAAGGACCTTAACTTTAACCACTTAGTGTATGTAGACATTATATACATTAACAGCAGCCTAGTATTATATATAATTGATAAGGCAGCCCGCTATTAAGCCGCCCGTTAGTTATAAAATATATCTATAAAATACACTTGGGACATTTTACGGACCTGCTGGATTAATATATACGTTGGACCCCCTAAGTATATTACCCACGACGCTAGTAGGAATTTTATTAGCAAAGAATTCCAACAGTATGCTACGGCCATAGCTATTTCTGTTAGATAATCTGTATTCTCGGTGGCGTAGGACGTGCACTGGTCACGTGCACGGGTCACGTGCATTGTAAATATCTTCGTCTAAGCCTAGGGGCCCTAGGTCAAGCAACCATCAAGACACGATCAAGATCATCAATCAATCAACCCATTTCATCAATGAATAGCTCTATATGAGTTATCTGACAGTT
>Ga0307515_10003959_pt1 | contig 30903 bp, 14 predicted proteins | sample 17_EM_MG_FD_194513 | JGI IMG/M metagenome (GOLD analysis project Ga0307515, IMG submission 194513) | Populus trichocarpa ectomycorrhiza microbial communities from riparian zone in the Pacific Northwest, United States - 17_EM | ecosystem: Host-associated > Plants > Roots > Unclassified | place...
ACATTAACCTTAACTTCATCCATCACAATACCTTTTGTAATATATATATATATATATATATATATATATTCCATGCAAAAATCACACTTTTTTAGATTAGCATACAAACTTTTCTCTTTTTTTTTTTCAATTACGCCATTTTATGACCGAATAAAAGACTAATTTAAGTTAAATTGTTGAGGAATGAAAAAATAAAAGATAGAGGACCAAAGTGAAAAGGACATGGAAAATATGTGGCAACCTTATACTTTGAGAAAAAAAAGTTCAGTTTAATCCTTATACTTTCCAATTTATTTTTTCAATCCGCTTGGTTTTTAAAATTTCTTAGTCCCCAGTTTGAGAGAGGGGAGAGAAAATTATTGGATTCTGGTGATGGAGAAAAAAAGTCTTGGTTGACACTGATTTAGGTCTAAAAAAGATCGATCTTGATGTTAATGGGTTCCATTCGATGAAAAAAGTCTTACTAGGTGTTATTTAACCTTCCCAACACCTAAAATGGTAGATCTAAGCTTGGAGTTGATTTTATGTTCATAGACTGGTTTTGGGTTATTTGATACCACATACAAGTTTATCAAGGTGTATAGGGTGTTTTATAAGTATTTTGGGTCAAAATGGTTTGAAAAAAAAAGAGTTTTTATGTCAAAAAACAAAAACCCTTGATTTTTCAACCATTTTTGGCCGAAATTTGGGAAAAAATACGCGACGCGTCACCTGCCTTATTTTTTTAAAAAATTAGGGTGGAAAACATGTTACAAATAAAAAGATAAGGGACCACAAGTGAGCCTAGTTTGCTAAGCACAGCAACGCCTGACCTTTTGTTTTTTGTTTTTTTAATTGATACCTTTTTTATATGTATTTTTAAGTAGTTTTTTTTAATTTATATCTAAATTAATACCCCTTCTCTCTCTGATTTTTTAGATTTTTTATATACCCTTTTTAAAATTATTTTGTATGCATTAAACGTTTCGAAAAGATTATTGTAATTCATCTATAATATTTTTTATATTTTATATAAATAAACTTTATTTTCATGAGGTGTTTATAAAAATAAAAATTATTTGTTCTTAGTAAGAAAAAGTAACCTTTAAGATAAAAAAAAAATGTGCATTAAAGAAAAAAGTTGGGGTTAAATATCATACTTATCTATCTTTTATTTTTATGAGAATGATTATCTTTTTATTTTAGAATTTGATTGGCATTAGTAACTATTTCTCAATTTATCGGTTCATACATTCTAAGATTTATTTCATTTAGCATAAACAATGTCTTTATGTTTCTTAATCAAGAGAATCACGAAACAGTTAAACACACTCGCAATATTGTCTCAATTAAACGCACTTGAGACCCTACACATGACATTGTGTTAAGAACTCTATTTTTGTATTTATTAATGTATATGATCCTCGTTTTATTTCATTATATGTAAGTATCGACTTTTCGATGCATAATTATATTTTTTTTCTTTATGTCAAAAAACATGTTGACAACACCTATATATTCATTATTTCACTTTAAGAAAAATCTAACCTAGCAACGAAGTGAGTCAAATAAACATGTTAACACTTTTTTTTTTCATTTACTCACATGGATTGTGCTCAATTTATTTAATTAAAAGAATGCATAAGCTTTTTGATTTATGATTAGGATTTTTTTTTTTGTCAAAAAACATGTTGGAAAAGCTTGTATATATATATTTTTTTGCTAAAAACATTATTCGACCTACGGTGAAGCGCATGTCAAATATTTAGTAAATAAATCTAAAAAACGTTTGAAAAACCACAATGTTTTGCCCATTTTGCCCTTATCTATATAAAAACAAAAGGCAATGGATGAGGGGTATTATAGTCTTTTTGTAAGGACACATATGTCTTTTCTAGATTCATTAAGGGCACAAAGGTCATTTTGTCTTTTTAAAAGTAGTATAATTACCAAAGTAACCTTATAGGAAAAAACAGTTTTATGTTCAGAGGTTTTATGGTAATTTTAATTTTTTGTTATACCGTAAAACGACAAACATACCATCAAGATCAAAAAACCAAAGCTTGTAGAGGCATTTTAGTCTTTCTATCTTGGTTTTTTTAGCTATATTTAGAGCAATGAGGGGCATTTATGTATTTAAATAATATAAAATATTTATATAAAAAAGTTGTTAGTGCGTGCGTCAACGCAACACTCGCTCTTTGGATAACACATGTGGCAACGTTCGGTGCTAGAGGTTTTTTTATTAATTATTTTATATGTATTTAATTTTTGAAGATATTATTCTAATTCATTTATAAATATTTTTTATATTTTATTTAGATGAGGTTTATTTTTAAAAATAAAAAAATACTTATTCTTTGATGATATTTCTAATGTGTGTAGTTTTGCATAATATTTTTTCCATTTGTTTTATTCAATTAATTTAATATGTATGTTTATTTTTATTATCGTTTAATTGAATAAAAATTTGATTTTAATAAACAAATTCAATAAACATAATCAAATAAATATCTTATATTATAAGATCAAATATCTTGATCTATATTTATCTCTCAATTTTTTCAGTTTTATTTTTAGTTATCGTTAATGATTTTTTATTTATTTTTTTACACAAATGATGCTTGATTTATATAATAAAATATTTGCATGAGCTTTTTAATTTATACTTATTATTTTTTTATATAAAAAAAACACATCAATAAAAATTATATATTTAATTTTTTTTATTAAAAAAAATATACAACCCACAGCATATTAATACGAGTTAAATAACCAGTGATTAAACTATTTAGAGTGCTAATAACGGTTTTGGTTTAAAATTAGGTTTAGCAAAAAATTCTTTTGCCCTAGACAGCACTGCACACTAAAATATCATTTTAATGATCTTTAATTTAAACCGATAATAATGGAGGAGAAAATAAATAAATAAATAAGAGTTGAACCATTTTTGCGCTTTTCTTTTCCACTGTGTTTTAGTTTAATAGACCAAATTTATAAAAACTAGGTGAAAACAATTCAATCTCTTTTAAAATTCATAAATTAAACCAAAATAAATAAATTCTACACATCTATTTCTCATCTACAATTTTCTTGAAAACATAAAATTATAATAGAAAAGCGGCATGGGTATCGATATCAACCTTGGCACTAGTCAAATGACATCATTTTCATAAGAATTGAGGTAGGATAGTTTTTAATTCGAATAATTATAAAAATTCTTTTATAGTTTGCTTTTAAATTTTTATAAATTATATTTTTTATCATGTAATTTACATATTCAATGACATTTTATATCTTGACAATGTATTTTATTTGATTTTTTTCTTATTATAACAATATGAAGAGAAAAATATAATTCATATCAAACTATTAGATGATTTTTTTTAATTTTATATCCTATCTCAAGAAAGTTTGATGATTAGCTTCTTTTTTAACTTCTTTTTTAATTATAGAATCACGCTAATCATCATTTAACCACCTCCATGTCATGATATTAAAATTCGTTCATTTAACAACCAATTTAAAGGATGGAAAAATAAACCATCTACGTGGCAATAAACATAAGATATAAGGACATTATCCAATATCCACTGAAATGATTTTGTTACGTGTGTGTGGGGACCATTGATAATTAAAAAGGATAGATTTTGATAATGGTGTGAATAAAAACATATTTTAACTATGTTTGTTAATGAAAAGTGATTCTCAATAAATTATTTTCTAGTAAAAAAATTTGGTCTGGTTTTAGAAAAATATTTTATTTTTATTTTGAATAAAAAATACTTTTTTAAAAATATAAAAAATTAAAAAAATATCACATTATTTATTAATCATAGTTCTTTTATATATATATAATTTCATTCTTAATAATTTAATTTTTATATGATTTATTCACTAGGGAATTTTAGATTTACAATTATGCTGGAAAACTCAACAAATTGAATGTCTACGTCTAAGAAAACAAAAATCAACCAGCCTACTTATTAGTATTTTTTTATTTTGTTTTTAATGTTGATCAAATTTAACCATGTTCATTATGTTTAAACTTTAAATATTATATGATAGATGAGTTTTCGAACCTAATCTCGTCGAATTCACAAGAAGATGAGATTACAACCCTATATGATTGATTGACGAGCTTTTTAATTTAATTAATGGATAAGGTAGAATTAATATAAAACAATTATTCCCGTCCAATTTACTCGCACAAAAATTTGTCTAAATCTTTCCAAAATCAAAGAAACAAGCAAATGGGTACTTTCCCTGCTCTAACAAGATCACTGGGTCATTACTGTATTAAAAAGTCGAGATCCTTTAACTTTCCGAATCCTCACGTTTACACCAACGGTCACCAGTACCAAACCCATAGAACCCTCCTCATCTTGGACTCCCTGTCCTCTGAATCAGTCAGGCTTCGAAGATTGTCAGATTCGGATTCTGGTAAAATCCCACCTTAAACTCTCTGCATTAGTGTTTGGTGCTGTACTCTTTTTTTTTTCTGACAAGTTTTTAGATTGATAAAAAAGTGAACACTTTTGTTGTTAAAACAGGGATTGTCGAGGTTACTTTGGATAGGCCTGCAGCGAAAAATTCAATTGGCAAGGAAATGTTAAGAGGGTTACGCAATGCTTTTGAAACAATTGAAAGCGATGTCTCTGCTCAGGTTGTTTTGATTTGCAGTTCGGTTCCGAAGGTTTTCTGTGCTGGTGCTGATTTGAAGGTAATGCATTCTCTCCTCGGTCTTTGATTTTTCTCCTTTTCTCAGTAGTTGGGGATTTTATTTGTGAAATACTTTGCTATGTCACAAAAGGGCTCATCACAATATCCCAGAAGAAAGAGACTTCATGAAAAGCAACTTGCTTTGAACCGCAGAAGGCGTGAACAGACCATTAGAAAGTAGAGGAGACTTCATCTCTTTGAGTTTCTAAGTTCTAATCTTAATGTCTAGTTGGGTTGTTAGATTCCCTGTTTTCTCTTTACATGTTACTTTATTGATGTCAAATAATCATTAATCACCAATATCTTTCTTTGAATCTCTTCCTACACTTTTTTGGTTCAACACAATTATGGCAGTGATACTCAACCATGATTTTATATATATAAAAAAAATCAGTTGAAGTCGTGTTCATTACAAGTGAGGATAAGAACTTGATCTCCTTTATGAGCTTTAATATTGATAGACTTTAATTTTGAGGCACTCTAAACTCACCTGTGGGCTGTGGCTATATTCTCCGTGTTCAGAAGCACATTCAGGTTTTTGTGATTTTTTGTTGTTCTTATTTTCCCTTTCTGCTAGGTATTTATTTTTCTCTTGTAAGGATGACAGTATTGATAATATTTCCTCTTGGGGACTGCAAGTCTGCACTTATATTTGGTGGTGAATGAGACTTGACAGATCTGTCTTTGATTGGATTGGCAGGAGCGCAAGACAATGACTCCATCTGAAGTTCAAGATTTTGTGAACTCATTGCGATCTACATTCTCACTCATAGAGGTGGGTCCTTATGATTGTCCATATCTTTTCTAGAAGTTATGTTTTTTTGTTACTCGAACATTGTAGATACGGTGATGTGTGAATATGTTTGTGAGACTGGTCTAAAGGGGTGGGTTCCATATCCGTAGATGAATTGTGTACATGTCATTCAAATTCTAGTTCTTTGGTTTTGCATGAATTCTAATATCTCTTCTTTATAATTCTATCTCTGACCTTTTGTTTTGAATTTTGAATTTTGCATGTAGCCAACTCCTTGAAAACTTGTTTCCTGAACTATAGCCCAAGGGCAATTCTAAGATCCATGTGTTTATTATAAGATGTCTTTATGTCAGAGTATTTGTCCCAATTTCTATCTCCTCCTTAACAACATAATGAGCAACATGTTTCTGTCAATGCAGGCACTCTATGTTCCTACTGTTGCTGTTATTGAAGGAGCAGCATTAGGTGGTGGACTTGAAATGGCTTTATCGTGTGATCTTCGCATATGTGGTAGTTGCAGATTTATTCATTCATTTGCTTCTGTAAAATATTTTCTTATGTATTATTGTATCTTGATACTCAAAATGTGATTCTTACCTCATCTTACCCCATATCAATGATTCAGGAGAAGATGCAGTATTGGGCTTGCCAGAAACAGGACTTGCCATAATTCCTGGGTATTTGCTAAATTTGGCTTGTCATTGGTAGTTAATTACTTGGAATTGCAAGTTCTTTGCATTTTTTATTTGACTGCTCTTGTTTTCTTTATAGATAAACATGGATGTATTGTACTGTCTCCTCAACTTATTGTTACAGCACTTATATTCTACAATGTAATTTTTCTTATCTATCATTGATGATGAATTGTACATGGAATGGACTTCTGATATGTAACAATTTTAAACAGACATCATTGTGCTTGAAACCTTCTTAAGTTTCATTGGAAATTGGCCATTTAGTGATAGATCATCCTCTTATGGAATCTTTGGTCCTAACAGTGCAGGTGGGACACAAAGACTTCCTAGGTTGGTTGGAAAATCACTAGCAAAGGAACTTATATTTACTGGCCGCAAGATTGACGGCAGAGAGGCCATGTCAATGGGTATGTTTAGCTGGTAGCCGCTTTGAATCTTTTTTTTCTTTCTTTGATTCATATTTAGCAACGAAGGTGTGTTATGTTGCAGGGCTTGCCAATTACTCTGTCCCTGCTGGTGAAGCTCATTCAAAAGCACTTGAAATTGCTCGGGAGATTATTCAGAAGGTACAAAATGTAAACCTTAAGGATTTTTCTCACAGAAAATTATTTAGCACAGAATAACAGTGCAACTCTGCACTCTGCGGAAACTTTGTCATTGAACATAGAAGACTAAGCATCTCTGCTAGAACTTAGAATACTAAAAACTCGTTAGTTTTAAATGTTAATTCAAGATAGGAAATTCTGGGAGGTCTAAAACCCTGTGTATTTAATGTCATGCGTATGCAAAAACTGGGGTCTTGAATCCCAACATTAACTTTCAGACCCATTTATGGTGGGATTGGGGAAAACTATTGTAAAGCTTTATCTTTGGCATTGTTGGAACTGCATTGACGATCCTTTATTTTGTGGACTGAATTTGTTCAAAGAGCGCCTGTTGTTAGCTTTGGAGACTGAATGACTTGATGGTGACCATATGCACAGCATTTCAAGGGTATTGTGTAAACCTGAAGTCATTTTGATGTAGAACATAGAGCACCAATTTATTACTATCAGTTTGTTGGAAGTTCACTTTGACATGTGTGTACTCTTGTCAGGGTCCAATAGCAATTAGGATGGCAAAAAAGGCCATCAATGAGGGACTTGAGATAGATTTACCATCAGCTTTGGAATTGGAAGAAGAGTGCTATGAACAGATCTTGAACACAAAAGATCGTTTGGAAGGCTTGGCAGCATTTGCTGAAAAGCGGAAACCAAGGTACAGAGGGGAATAAAAAGAGAAAATGTTCCTGTACAAGTTTCTTAGGATTAAATGCCATTCTTCATACAATTTGTGCCCATGAGCAAATGTGCATGCCAGACAGTATTAAATTTGTATAAATTATTAATAAAGAAAATACTAAGCATTCATCTTGTCTGTCATAATCAATTTGGTGATGATTAGAATGTATTGTTGGTTATCTATTTGTTTAGAAGCTACCTAGTTTCATTAGTGAGTTAATGATTTGGAAATCTGCGCAAAACATCTTTTGAAGTGGGGCATTTATTTACAGATGGTAACCTCCTAACATACAAATAATGTCATATAAAATATATTATTGATAGAATTGATAAATCGATGGTTGAGTGAAGACCTTTGCCATATTGCTAGCGAGGGCTTCTAGTGAATCTTCATGTATGAGCGGTCCCTTAATGAAGGGGGAAAGTGACATATCTCTATAATTAAAAACTGCTGTCGTTTTAGGTTTAAAATACAGAAAAGTAGGAGCATATGGGAGTTTTGCAATGCCTTGGAAGTCATTACAAATTTGATGAGTTTTTGGGGTGAAATTAAGAATTTGAAAAACTAGCTTATAATGAAAGATTAAAAGATTCGCAAAATCAAAACTTACACTACTGTCAAAATGAGAAACCGGATGTAGAGAAGCCTTTACCCTCGACTTCTGCTATAATTTCATTTGCTCATTTTGGTTAACAAGCCAGTTGACCAGGTATCTGAAACTATTTGATATGGAGTGTTCTCCGCTTCAGATTTGAGATAAAGGTCTTTGACCACTGTTTTAGTCTTTTAGAACCAGCTGAGTTGTTTAGAAAGTAGAAAAGTTTCGAGGTTTGGATTCGAGCTTCAATTGGGGGATGATGAGCTTGGGATATCTACGTATTTAATTTTAAACAACAAAACATGCTGGCAAAAAAAAATTTACATTTTTTTTAATTATTGATTACAGGTTCTTTGTCGAAGAAATCTTTGACTGCACTGGGAAGTGAGTTTATTGACTACAGGATCTTTGACAACACTGAAAAGAAATGGTTGTTTTCTGTAAGATGATTAGCCTTTTCAATTTGAAAGGAGGATGATGAAATATTACAAACCATGATTTAACTTCAGTTGAATATAAAGGCATTACAACTAACGACGTCAATTTATATATATAATCTAGTTTGTATTGGTATCTTAAGCTAGCTCAAATCTTATGTGCCCCCAGTTTGTCGTGTCTGTCGTTTTCTCAAAATTGCGGGCTTTGCCAAATACCTGCTCACTCTGGGCAAAGGTACTCTAAAGAAAACAACATTTTTTTTCTGCTAAGATACTTGTTTTAGTTGAATTACTCATTTTGAAATGTCTTTATAACTTAAGTGCATGCAATAATCATTTTCTTATATTTGTAGGATAATCAAATCATTCAGCAAGAAATGATATGTTCTTTGCTGAATTATCAGAGAGCTCTAGTTTAACTTAAAAACTGTATTAGATGATGTTCTGGGCTGTGCAGATGAATATATGTTACTGGTGACTAAAATTAATTTCTCTTTGTACAGAAAAAATAAATCACTTTATTTTCTAGTTTATTTTAAGTTTTGTTTATGCATGGAACCAATCAACGTTATTTATTTTGTTAGATCATGACCAAATTTCATCAGCTTTTCAACTGCTCTGCTTAAGCAATGTTATGACTTTTTACATTATCTTCTTTGATTAAAGTATGATATGTGTGTGTGTGTGTATAAAAATAAATAGATTTTCAACCTTCAGATTTCAGAACTTTAGGATGTCTATGAACTTCTTGATCACTAAAAGAGAATCCTTGACATAGAAGCAGGCGAGACTCCATTCTTAATCCTTGCAGATATCACTGTTCAGGTTTTGAGCAGATGCTACAAGGTTCATAATCTTAAGCTTCACATCAAACTAGAAAATTGGCTTGATAATAACGTGTTTTCGAGTGAAGCAAATTTGAGACTGCTACCTTTCTTCTATGGCCTCATTACAAGTCTGTTGCAAACATTACACATAGGCAGGCTTGTCTCTGTCAAAACAATTTCCAATTTTTGTCTAAGATTGTTAATAATTTCAGAGAAATCTATATTAGCAAAGGACACATCCACCTCATATATGGATTTAAGTTCTTACAAAATTTAAGAACAAGTTTTACTCTTTACCACCAAGCTCCATTTAGGGATCTTTCCTGAGTTAAACCATTTGTATTAAGTTTTCTTCCGATCTAACCCCATTTTTATTTTTATTTTCTTTGAAATTTGCTTCTTAGAAAGGTCTCCAAATTTTCTCTAGTACATAACTTAAATATTAGATATACTGAACATGCAATATGAGCCTGCTGCAGTGTGAGTTTGCTTTTCAGGACTTGGAAAGAATTTATACTGCTGTAATTTATGCAGATGAACTTTAGCTGTCAATATGGAATGCATCCTTCCTATGATCACCATGACTTTGACGTGCCGTAAATTAGATCAGTTTGATTAAGAAAATGACCAACACATTTATTATGATTCACTTAGTTTGAAATTACACTACTTTTGGGAATGGAAATCTAATGTTTTGTTACGCTAATGTGAGCCATAAACCGAAATTAAGCTAGCAAATGACTTGTCTTTTTCCAGATACGGAGAGTAAATGGCCGGAAAAACTCCTCATTTAGCTTGAATATAAACATTGACCCGAGCATACAGAATCCTTGAAATTGAAACCCTGAATTTACTGTTTTGAACTTGCTATTCATTTAAGGTATCATTGAATTTCAGATGTAGTTATGCGAAATTGTCATACTGCTAGAATCAGTAGCAACTGCATCCTTCATCCTTCATCCAGCCAACAAGCACAATGTATAGTTTACGTGGATGACATAATTTGTTGCTGAAGAAGAAAAAAGAGATCAATTTACAGTACAATGCAATGCATTGTATTAGCAAATAATGGTTGTAAATTCTGTTGAAATGGATAGGTCCATGAGACTTGAATCTTTATTTCCTTTTGTTCTCAGAATTTTAGCTCGTCATTCTCTAAAAGACAATTGCAACTGAACTGTCATGTTTGCCTTTTCAAATATCATACATGGTTTACAAGGGCACTTTCCCGTGTTAAGCTTGAAATTTAGCCTAAGACTCAGGTGTACTGACCCTTTTGCAAATGGAGGTTTTTTTGCGGTCCAGTTTCAGTATTTCTCAGGTTCACGAAAGGAATCCCGCCAACATTTTCCTAAATTTAATCTCATTTGATTACGTCAAGATAAAAATTTGAAACTGTTAACCATTACTTAGTGAACTAACTAGACCTATCTCCGCAGCTTAGAATTACCATAAATGAGTCTTGTGTTTGCTCTGCTAATTTAATGGCTATCCTACTGGCTAAGTCTTTCCTGTTTAGAAATGGACAATAGCTTAATGTATTTTCAGTCTCTTTTTTCAATTGTCCACTTTTCTCAAAGATTGAATGGAAAATATTGATGGAGACCAAGTAAATCTTAAAGGAAAAAAATATACAATATGGCTCCAATAGGAATAAAATTGACATTGGTCGAATGCATTTCTGAAACAGACAAGGACTGGTATGCTACTTCTGTTATTAATTAAAGAAAAAGGTTCATCATGCTATTTGGCTTTAGGTTAACTTTAAGGAAGCAATCTTGACCAAATCTCCATCACTGAGTTTGTCCTATCACATGAATATTTACTTGCAATGATCTCTATCTGTTCTTGATCCTTGCATTGCAGGTTATTATCCTCTCTAAATCATTTATTGCCCATCTTGTTTCGTTGTAAAAGCACATGACAGCCAGAAAACTTCCCACACCGACCAAAAACCAGATTTTGGACAAAAAATGGACGAGTCTGAGAAATGTCAGTGACAAAAAGTCTTTAGTTCCAGCAAAAGTTGTCCAATCTGGCTTGCCAACGTAGGCTCATGATTTTATCGTAACCATCAATAGGAAAACAGATTTTTCTTCTTATTCTCTTTCATGTCTATGCAAGCAAGCTCATTGTTTTGCTGCTTGAATATCTGGATAGATATCCTTGTTCATCATGACTTTTCTTTGCCTTTTCTTGTTCTGGCAACAACTAAACAAACACTGATTTTTTTTTTCTCCACGTTATTAGCACCTTTAGATATAAATGCAATTGTGTTGACATTTCTTAAGTAGAAATCTTTATGAAGGCTTCAGGTTCCATGGCTAGTTGATTTCGTTTAGTGAATAGGGGAGAAACCATATAAGTCGTTGTTTTGTAGAGATTGATCATAAATTATGCAGAATGTATTTATCTGGCTTTATGCTTGCTTCTTTTACTGATTTTACAGAACTTGCAAGTTCCAGTGGCGAATGTACAGTAATAAAAAAAGGTAAAGAACTTCAATATTTGAGGAAAATATACTTTTTTAATAAAAATTGATGAAGGTAGTAGAATGAAAGTAATGGACATTCCTCGCGTTTCAATGATTAAAAGTTAAAACTTTAAATTTCTACTTCAAGATTTCAGGTTCTAACTCTAAGAAAGGTGAAGATTTGAAAATGAGTAATTGTCCATTTTACCAATGGTTTTTAACAAATCAAACATGAACGGAGACATTAAATTAATTACCAGAAAATTGCATAAATTACAAGCACGTGTGTTCTCTCTGTTCGTGTTGATTTCATTAAAAAGATTTTCATGTCCTTCTTCTCTTTAGAAATCGGGAAAAGACTATTAAACTATCCATTGTGTAGCCCAGAGTTCATTGAACCTCCTGTTCAACCAAAAAACGAAAAAGGACATAATTAATATAGGACAAATTACATGGTATGTTCGATCCATTGGAACTTCTTATATAGTAAAAAAAACAAAAATGGGGATACATAAATTATCCCAACTATTTCGCACAGATCAACAAAACTGAGAGTAAGACAACCCTGAGATTTATCACCACCTTTTCTTTACAGTAACAGATATTTCTGCTTATGCCTTTTGTTTGACTTTCTTCATTAACTCGATGAATTCTCCAAAAACTGCAGCGAGAAAACTCTAGGTTAACATGCATGTGCAAGAAATCCAATATATAAACAGAGGCGTAATCGATGATGAGGTTCAAGAAGCAATTATGCATCATCATCAACAAGAAGAAAAATGACAAACACCACCCAGCTCCACTTGTGTGCAGAGGGGAAAGCTAAAATGAAGCAAGGAAAGGACTCTGTTTTGCATTGTGCTCTCCCTCTCCCTTTCAGCTGTCGTATAATGGAACTACTTGACAATGACAATAGCTATTTGTGGATGTAATTCTGTATCAGCTATATAGTGAAAAGTGATTTTATGTTGTGCATAGAAGTGCAGAAAATGGAAAAAAAAAAAAGGAACAAGCAAAGATAAGAAAGGACTTTGATTACCAGAATCTGAATCATGAGGTCCTGGTGATGCCTCTGGGTGATATTGAAGAGACATGACATTTAGCGCCGGAAAAGCAAGACCAGCACAGCTTCCATCATTAAGATTAATGTGCGTCACTTCCACACCTTTGGGAAGTGATGCAGGGTCAACTGCATAGTTGTGATTCTGCCACATCAACCATTGCATGTTAGAAAGTGACTAGAATAGAACAAAAGGAGAGCATTTCCTGCATGAATTCAACTATGCACATACAATCTTAACTACTATATTCTAATTCAATCATTGTAAAACATGACCACCCCCTTTTTGACTTTGATGTTTTCATGAATTCACCTACTCAAATATTGAAAATTCATTTAAACAGGTTACCATTGAAAAACTCACCTGGGCACTGATCTCTACACGGTTTGCAACAAGGTTACGAACAGGATGATTTCCTCCATGGTGGCCAAACTTCATCTTAAAGGTTTTACCACCTAATGCCTGGCCAAGCAATTGATGGCCCATACAAATTCCAAAAACAGGGACCTTTCCCAGCAATTCTTTGACTGTTTTAACAGCGCAAGGAACTGCAGAAGGGTCTCCAGGTCCATTGCTGAAAAGAACTCCATCTGGTTTCATCTTTAGAGTTTCTGATGCTGGCCAACTTGAAGGGACCACGGTGATTTTACATCCATAAGATGATAAGCGTCTGAGTATATTATGCTTGATCCCAAAATCATATGCAATGACCTTCACTCCAAGAATAAGCATGAAAAAGAGTAAGAGCAAATTGTAAGCAAAGATATTCAACTGAAATCAAACTAAGGCAAGTCATACTAACATGGTAAATCTCTCCTCTTCCCTCGCAGTTAAAGTCCCACTCTGGATCTGTTTTGTCAACCCATTCATAAGGGGCAGTGCAAGTGACACCACTTATCAAATCAATTCCTGAAAATTGAATCAGCAAAGTGAGAACTGCCAATGTTCTGTAATACTCACAACCGTATCCATCAAGTAAACTGAATCTTTTACCTACAATGTCCCATGAGCGAGACATTTCCAAAAGTTCCTCATCTGTCTTCGATTCTTCAGTGGTTAGAACACCAACAAGGCTTCCATCTTGCCTCAATCTGCGAGTTATTGCACGGGTGTCAACATCATCTGTCATGTATTGAAACAGCATCAAATGCAGAAGTTAAAATCTATTGACAAACAAAGCAGAACACTAAATAACAAACAGAGCATCAACAAACTGAAATTTAACTTACATATTCCCATGATGTTCCTTTCTAGCAAGTAATCACCAAGGGCTTTGGTGCACCTCCAATTCGATGTGCTGAATCCAGTTATTAGACAGTTTACAAACATAATAAGCAGAAGCTGGTTAGATATGTCAAGTGAAGAAGAAACAGATTAGAAAGCAGCAAATGAAGAAACAGCACCTGATACTTAAGCTTCTGATCACAAGACCAGCAAGGAAACACTGCCTTGATTCCTCATCATCTGGCATGCAAGGCATCAGAATCAGATTGCCAGTAGCAAAAAGATGATACACTATGTGAAGAATTGAAGGCTGGTTAACCTACCAAAATTTACCCCAGTGTTCCCAATATGTGGGTTCGTCATAAGAACAAACTGCCCCGCATAACTAGGATCCGTAAGGATTTCTTGATACCTATAATGTGAATATATATGAGAAATGTTTCACTTCAATAATGGATAATACAATTTTTTTACAATTGAAACAGACAGTGTACTTCACAGGCTTGGGAAGCCACCATGGTAATACTGCATCAATTTTAGGGAAAAAACTTTGAATTGACATACAACGGTGTGTAGTGTTTACAAAACTATTTAAGACTTAAACTAGTCAGCCTTTTCCATTTGAATGGCCTTCAAATTGGCATCATATATACCTTTGCTTAATGTCTCTGCATCAATTGTAAAATGCGCTTGCCTGTCCCTTAATGTGCCTCAGACATTGATTTGTATGGGCTTTCTATCTAAACCATATAACAGAATAGCATTCCTAGGGTGAGAAGACATGACTGTTATCTTGCTTCGTTCTACCACTTCAAAAAGTGGATATCCAAGCTCAGCTCGATATTAAGGTGAACATGTCAATTCTAATCTAACTATGCAAATTTGGAGTGGTCCCACTTTTAAATGTTCCAAACCTAATAATTTGAAATGAGGGAAACTCTCCGTTGTAAAAAAAAACTGGATTACATCAATGTTATTTCTACTGACTCAATTAAGTAAACTACTCCACATGATAAATGGACATAATACCATAAAAAGGCCAAACAAAGAAAATTAAAATTCATTTCTTTATAAAGAACATGAAGAAATCTTACCCTGTCAAAGAAGTATTGAAGACAACTTCACCAACTTGAGTTCCTCTAGCACCAAATGACTTTGCCCTCCAAACTGAACCATCTTCAAGTACTAATCTAGCATCTGAAGTTTTCCAAGGCCTTTCCACCACTCCTTAAAAACCAAAAAAGACCTCAAAGTTTTCACATTTTCATGCACATAATCCTTACGTTACTCTCGATTAAAACAACAAATCAACAATATAGAATAATCCCAGAAAAAATGATATTAAGAAAGGAGAGAGGTTGACCAGTGGCAGCACCATCCAAGGAAGAAAGAGAAGCTGTGCATTTAACACTGAAAACCCTCAAAGATTTCACCTTTGGTTTTGGTTTTGGTGTTAAGAAGTTTTGTGTTGTTAGGGCAATACGGTTTTTTATTGCAAGCTCCATCCTCTCCCCCTCACTCACTCACTTTCAGTGTCTGTGATTCGTTTGGTTTTTGCTTTCTGTGCGTGCGGGTGTGCTGTCTGTCTCTGGTTTTCTTTAGTATCAAGGAGACAGGTATAAACCCTTCTTCTTTAGGCTGGCTATGAAAGATGCTTGATAGGTATAAAGAGTTGTAGGCTTAAAGCCCATTTTAAAACCAAAGTGGCTTCAGCTTCTGAGCCTCTTATAAAATGGGCTGGAGGTAGTTTGAATTGGAGCCGGCCGTAATGAATAATGGACCTGATTATGAATAAGTGACTGTAAAAATATACTTGCAACTTGCAAGTCAACTAACAGATGCTAAAATCCACGGATCTATATATATAATTGGGTCATTGATAATTATATTTTATCTGATTTTTTATATTTTATAATTTATAAACCCAATCTATTTGGTTTATTTTTATCTGTGCAGACTAGATATATTAGCTTAAATTAATTTTTTATAGATATTATAAATATTCACTAATTGAGTTTATATTTTTAATTTTTATGGATTTGTATTTAGAGATGGATTTTCAGCATGGAAGATACATGTGATAGCACACCCAATATTAAGTCTAATTCTCATACTCTATACCATCATTAAATTTTAGTTACCTCCCCCTTCCTTTCATCAAATAAACAAGTCTTTTTTTAATTACATTAAAGAAATCCAATAGAAAGTCCACTAATAAAAACTTTGGATCCAAAACATATTTAAACAAAAAAAAATATTTAATTCGCAAATTATATCAAATATAAAAATAAAAAAATATAAAGTATACGGGTTAATCAGGTTTTAAAAATTTTGACTCGTCATCTGACCCATGATATTTATTTTAAAAAAATTTTAATTCAATATCATCTATAATATTTATATTATCTTATTTTTACAGGTTGTATTGAACAAAATTAATTTCAGAAATTTCCTACTTGTATATTTATCATTGATGTTTTCAACAAATTGAAGCATTGGATTGCATGATGTCCACCAACGAATTATTCACCCAAAGGAGGTGATCATAAAGAGTCTACAAAGACGCAACAAAAGCACGGATTCTAGCTAAAGGTTTTCTTTCTCTTGGCAATTTGACTCGAAACCAGGATCGGGGAGCCTTCTTCTTCATTAGAATAGGTCGCAAACAATCCTTATAAAAAACACTCCACCAAACCATGGATGTAATTTCTATCGAGCAAACCAGTTCTTCAAGAGATTTAAAAGGAAGACATGGTCAGTTACGCCGCCTTCCTTCTTAAAGGGGAGGCCAATCTATGATGACAGTGGATTGAGAAGATCATTAGAAGGAAGGATTTTGAAAAAAAAAAAAGGAGCTATTGGCTAGGTTTTGTCACGTTAAGTATTGGACCACGACGACGAGTTGTCTCGCTTCTAACAAACTGATCACCTACACACCTACCCGAAGAAGTTTGAGAGTCTAATTTAGTGCATGAGCGGTCAAGAAAGGCTCTTATAGACACCTTCGTTGATAGCAAGAGAATTCAAGACGAATCAGCTACCTTAGTGAGAAGGCAATTAAATACCTCGCCTATAAGACCATTTTTCTGATATGAGGGAGAAAGAACAGTGAAGTAAGTCAGTCATACCATCATCGGAGAGCCGTTAGTAAGCCGCTTTTCGAAGTCTCTCCCATAAGATGAAAAAACATAATGAAAAGCTTATTTAGGATACAAGTGCAAAGACCCTAAGTGTTTATAATCGAGTTTTAGGAGAAAAACTATAACAACCCATTATTAGGTTCTAGGAGAAAGACGATAACAACCTATTATCGGGAGAGGAAACTCCAAATCTCAACAATGAGGAACTAACCAAATTTCCACATGCTATAACTGTAATTATTTATTGTTTAACATTTTAGTTTCAGCTGACGGATCATTCTTGGATAGACTTTTCAAATCCACTACAAGCATGGATTGGGGGTTTTACTTTTTCTCCTTTTGTCTTTAGCTATTCTGCTGCTAGTTGTTGCTGCTGCTGCTACTACTCAGCCACCCTTTCTCTGCACCCACAATTCACGTCTACAGAGTTTTGATGATGAATTTAAATGGTTACTATATGTGTCATCTTACGATCATATCTTTTTCTTCCCTTTTATATTTTCTTCATCTTTTTTGTGCAGCGAGCAAGATTTCTTCAGAGTGACAGTGAAATGGAAGATGCCCATGCTGTAATTGCCCCACATATGGTAATACAGATGTAAGTGTTCTAGTAATTACAGTTTTCAGTTACCAGTGATGGCATAGTATATTCAATTTGGTGATATAACGTAGGTAATGTAAACATAAGGAAGCTATAACAACATGACTTTTTACTTTTCGTTCTTCTATTATTGGGTACTTAGGCAGGAAACCCCATTAAATGACCTCTAATAATTAGAGAATTCAATAATAAAACGTAGGATTTTGATCGAGTTATGCTTCCTTAACAAGTGATCAGACTAATAAAAAAATTTCTTATCCTAGTTGATTTAGGGGAAGTTTGATTTTTCAATCCATATGTGGTTAAGAAATACACATGGCTTTCAGTGTTCGTACTCTTTATTACTGGATAACATAATAATTTCTATATTCCAGAGAGCTAAGAACCTTAAGTGTGGGAGATAAATAAATGAGTTGTAGCCTTGGAGGTTGGATGACAAGAGTTTGCCTCAAGCTAGCATAATTAGGTCAAGTAATTACGTTAGAAACATGTCATAACTACTCGAGATTCATTGACTCGTAGCAAAATTCAGAAAACGGGTTCTATGAAGAAATCTTCATGGTCTTTAACCACCTTAATTTAGAGAATAGGCTGAGTTGGAGAAAGAAATGTTGAGGATTAAGGAGTTTGAATTAAGAAAGGTTGGAAAGATGGTCTGATGAATAGACTTTGCAAGAAATGTAAGCTGAAAGCATGGGTTTCACTTGGAATAAAAGCCAAGCTTGGCTTTTAATATATGAAGTTGCAGATATACATTATTTCTTCATGTTTGATGCGGAAGTAATGTGCTGCTATGGTTGTAAAGGCTCTACACTGAAAATTGACTAAAATAAATAAACTTCGTTGAAAATTAGCCATACGTTTACTTCATCTTCATTTTGCTTGGTTCATGCCATTCCTTTTGATTTCTTGTTAATTGTTGTTTGTGTAGGCTTCAGATAATGTGGACGCTCATTTTATATGCTTCACTTATGTGGATGGTAAACACTTAAATAATCAGCTTCCCTTTTGCTACGCTTGTTTAAGGCATGAAAAAACAACAATATAGCGTTGTTTTTAGTTGGTGAGCTTGTGAATAGTTTTGGTTTCGACTATTCATAATACTAAGTCATAGTTATCTTATACATAAGAAAACTTTTTTAGCTTAATGGGAGAAAATCTAGGCCAATATAGCATTGTGCATCATCATCAGGCAGCTTGATACATGTATAAATTAGAATCCTTTAGTTTATTTTTTTGTCCTTGTAAACTTTTATGTTATGTGTGCTAAGACGGGAACAACATGGATGAATGTTTTAGGTCAATAGAAGTATTGAAATAATTAACATGAAACACAAATGAAGATTTTCAACAAGTAGAGGGTTATTGCTTTAATTACTACGTGGAAGTTGAATAATGTGGCTTATGAAGTTATTTGATGTAAAATGTTTTATTTCGGGCCTCATGAAAGCCAAGAGAAGAGGAGCAGCGGCCATCCTTATCATTTCACAGTCATGCTGATAATGGTGTGCAGCCTCCTTTTCGGCAGACAAGTTGCTGCAGCGGTGTGAACCCGGCAGCAATGGAGGCCGACTCCCAGCAATCGTTCCTTGCAGTTGTGAAGGTCATCTCCCTTTGCGCTTTTCTTTCTTATGTTAGTCGTTCCAACCGGTCCCTTTACTATTAAGCCTCTATTCGCAGTTCTAAGGTGCGAGAGTCTATTAGCCCTAGAGGAAGTCTAAGACTGTGGTGACAGAATCCTCCCCCTCCTATTCTTTTTTGTCTAATTCAATTCATCTGCATCTTCAAAGAGTTGTTTGTCTAATTCCAGGCACTGTAAGAACCGATTCTCTAATTCAATCAAATATCCCAACCTAAAGGCCGGGCCAGGCTTCTGAAGATGTTCTAAGCTAAGAACAAGACTTTCCCTCTAAATATAGAAGTTCAATGACCCATCCAGTCAACTCTAGGTTATTAGCTTGTGTTTAGCTTTGTGATTGGCCATGATTATGTTTTAAACTTTTAGCCTTGTACTTTGGTGCTTGTGGTAGTTTGTGGCTTATAGATAGATGTCATTTTTCACTTCGCTTCCCTTGATATGCTCCACTCCGGCATCTGCTCGGTGTGGGTCTGGCAAGTAATCATACCTAATATACTTGGACCCAGTCATATACTCAACCCAAGTCGACGTGGGTTTAAAAAGTTATCAAACCTAAAATCCTATCGAATTGGACTAAATTGCACATAAAAGGACTTCTACCATAAATTATGTACTTATTGGGCTATAGAGAGGGAAATATTGACATGAACATTTGATTAACCATTTTTCAAACACCAAATAATCTTATTCTTAAGCATATCGGATTTTGAGACATTATTAATTGACGCTATCAGTGGAAAACTAATAAAAAAGTCATTAATTATTCTTCCAGAACTAGTTTATTGACATTCATAATCACCATCAAAGATAGATAATTAAGACTCCTGGAATAGGATGTGTCACGAACCTCCCTATAGTTCTTGGCACATCTACTCTATTAGAGCTTCAATAACTCTTTAATAAAAAGTAGGAAAAGCTAAATAGTAATTAGATCATTCTAAATCATAAATATTATGATTTTTTCTACTTGCCCATAAACTTAGTGAGATGAGTAAATTTGGGTTATGTGTTTGCTAACTTCACGAATGCAATTAGAGCCTTGAGATTTTGAAAAGCTTTCAATAAGTATAAGTGGAATGTTTTAAATTTTCTAAGTACCCATCTAGGCTGTTTAAAGGGATCCCTCTTATATTTTTCTAAGTATCGGGCATTGGACCTATATAGGCCGGGATACAAACTACTTAGAGAAATATTAAATCTACTAAAAAACCTTACAATCATACTTAGAAAATATAACACCATATATAAAAATAAATAGTTAAAGGTCTCAGGGCCAACTCTGGGCTTGAAAGCCAATATATTCATTATGTGATTAAACGCCCTACAAGACTAAGACAAATAATGTCTACTCAAAATAAATAAATAAATAAAGTTTTTACATATTCATGCCCTGCTCTTGGGCAAAATAGATTTCATCCTTGGCTGCAGCGACCCTGGCAGGGAAGATGTCCTTAAAATCAAGAATTTGGCCAATAGGAAAGGACTCATTGAAGTCCACTTGCATTCCCCTATAGAGGTTAAGGAAATACAAATTAGACATGGATAAGAAGATTTTGTCCCTTATGGTCTCTGTTAAGAAGACAGACTCTCCATACTCAGTGTAGAATTCTTGGGATGAATTCTGTAATGTTTCCATCCTCGGACTAGAATTATGAGCCTCTTCCATAGTAGCCCCCAACTCCTTCATGGCTTTCCTAGACTCCCTGAGCTCAGCTATCTCTTTTTCTAAAAAATCTATTCGGTTATTCATCTCCCCAAGCTTCTTCTCAATCGAGCTCAGGATATAAGTTTGTCCCTTTATCTCTCTCTATAGTTGAGCATGAACAACCTTAGTAGTTTTCAGCTCTACATCTTAAGCAGTCTTTTCTTCATTTAATCTTTGCACCTCTTTCCTATCAGCATGATATTGCTTCATCGCCTCTTCTATGAACTTTCTCTCCTTAACCGATCAATTCCCGAATGAGCATACATCATAAAAGTCCAAACAAAAACAAAATAAATTCAAACTTTTATTAAATAAGACCAGTTAGTATATTAGAAGAAAAAAAATATGTAAAGACTATTCATGCATAAAAGGTCATTTACCCAGTTACAGCTAAGTGATGTTGATAATTAGGGTCTGTCAGCACATTGACATTAGAAGGAAAGGTAAGTAGCCTGTCTAAGGTGTCCATAATCTCTAGTCCTCCATACTCGAAAGTGGGCCTTCCCTGAAGAATAGAATTCATCATGCTTATTTCCTCCTAGCTCAGGTTAGGAAAGCAAAGAGGAGCGCGATCCAAGTTCAGCCTGGAGAAGAAGTCCTTCACCTCTATGACATGAGACATTTAGCTGGAAAACCCGGTGAGCATAGGGATTGGGCTAGTTTAAGCAACTATCACCCATCTTCTCCTTCATTTCTTTGTATGAGTGGATTCTCCTTGAAATGTGCCTTTCATAAACTCTCTTAGCTTAGTAGAGAAGGTAAAAATCCAGGGAATGGAAGGTCCATCTTGAGCATTATTGGTTAGTGAATAGGAGTGTTTGAACACCCTAACCATGAGTTTCTCCTTGAAGATCTTCATTAACTTGTCAAAGGCAAACACGATAGTCCATTTGTTAGGATGGAGCTGAGCAAGACTCAGGTTAGAGTAACAAAAATGCATCTCTTACAAACCCTTGTAAGGGAAACAAGTACTCAAACTCATATATACAAATGGGGATAATGATAATAAAATTACCCTCAATAGGTTTACTAGTGACCTAGGTAATACGGTCATTATCCTCCAGCAATTAAACCAAAAAATCACTTAGTTATTTAAAGTTGGTCAGGGTTGTTTGCTCATAAAAGACAATGTTTTCTGCCTCATCCTTAGGTGTCCTAGGTAACATTAGTTTTCCCTTGAGATTTAAAGCCTCTTAAAGGACAAGCTCATTACCTTTTTTATATAAGAGAGTTAAGTAGCGTCACTTTCAATTCTAGAGCTTATTTTAATGGTCGTAGATCTCTGGAGAGGAATTCTAGTTTCAGGCTTAAAACTAAAATCGTTTCTCAGAAGATATGATTTTTCTTGCCTTTTATATAAGTCATTTTTAGAGAAAATTTGAAACATAAAAGAAGCGATGAAGTGTGATTTCTTTGTTTACCTATAAAACAACTCTTCTGCATAAAACAAAAAAACTTGATCTCTTTGTAAGGCTCTTACTATAGGAAATGTAAAGAAAAATTTTGGCAAAAGTAAAATAATAGGATTAAGAAATAAGAAGGTTTATATAGGCCATCACTTCTTGTTCCTACCAATACATGAGGGATACGTGAAATCACATCATAACCCTAGAAAGGCTAAATGCTTATTGTATTGATCATACGCAGCCAAATGATATTCTCAAAAAGATTTTTTTGCCACTTTATAACAACATTTATGATCAATGTGGGGGAGGAATCATTCTTTCTAAAAGAGATAAGACAAATCTAGTTGATTGCCTTTCTAATGTCTTTTCAAGTCTTTTCGCACCAAATGCATAAAGACTTAGGGGGTAACTAATGAGTCAAACTTTTTTACTCAATATTTTGATGCCTTATGAAAGAGTCTGGAGCCATCTTAAAGAGATAACCTAAGCAAACATGGGTTTGGCAGGTTGCCAAATCCAATATAATTGGGTTTAGTCATGTAAAGCTCAAGTTAACATGAGTTTTGCAATATACTTAGGCTTAGTCATGTGCTGAGTCTAAGGCTATGTAGGTCTAGCTAGGTTGGCAGACCTTGTTGGGTTGAGCCATATGTTAAACCTAATCAATGTGAGCCTGACAAGTTGATAAGCCCAATATACTTGGGCTTAGCCATAGGCTAAGAGCAAGTCAACATGGGTCTAGCAAGTTGTCAAAGTCAATATACTTGGATTCAACCATGAGCTGAGCCCAAGTCAACGTGATGGTAAATTAACAAACTCATCTCTTCTAGATTCAGATTCACGCCAAACCGAATTGATCTAGAGGTTGTTAAAGATCTATATTAAGACCATAGAGTTATGTCTTAAACCTATTAATATGAACTGTTCACGTTAGAAATAATCATTTTTCTACATCCATATATGTATAAAAGGTCTTTCAATTGCATACCATATTTTCATCTCATTAATGATCTTTAAGGGATATTTTTTCCTCATTAATGATATGTAAGGGGTTTTTATCCCTCATTAATGTTATTAGGAGAAAATGACTCTCTGATTTCTCCACTTCATCAAAACGATAAGGTTCAGAGATTATAAATACCTTCTGAACCACTTACGTAAAGGATTCACTTTTTTCTACTCTCCAAGTATTCATGCCGTAATCTTTAGAACATTTATCATACCAAAGCAAGAACAACCATTCTTGTTCTTGGAGTTTAAAGTTCTTTCTTTCATTTATAATAATTCCCATTTAAAGTTATTGACTTTATCATCGGAAGGTTCCTAAATCCAACCGAAATAGACTGTTTTGCAGGTACCAAGACTTCTACCATCCATTATGTACTTCCTGGGCTATAAAGAGAGAAATATGGATATGAACATTTGATTAACCACTATCTAAACACCAAATAATATAATTCCTGAGCATATCAAATTTTAAAACATCATCATGATGCAAACTCAAATGTATTATATTGTTAAAAAGTTAAAAGAAATTGCTTCAGATGTACGAGTCTTATTTGGCTATAAAAGTTTGTATTTCTTAGTGTAAAGTATAAGGAAGGAGTCAGAAACATAGTAAATGAAAAATAATGTAAATTTTCTCCTTTAAATTTTAGTAAAAAAAACTAGGAATTAAAAAAATCAGTAGATTAAATGTTGACCAATCTTATTTGGTAAAAGAATTATGAGTCTCTCATCGTATTAAAAGAAGATAAATGGCCTTGGGAAAAATATTCTAGCTCCAGAATAAAAAATATTATTCATTGAAACAATGTAAAGATGATTTTTCTCCTCCACTTAAAAAACTTGATATCTATCAAAGATATTGAAGTCTTTTCATAGGATTTATTTGTCATTGCTAAATTAACCGAGGACAAACAAGTCTTTTATCATCTTCATTGCATAGTGAAACAACCAAAATACTCTTTAAAGCTAAAAAAAATTAAAACTAACATAAATGGGTATTTTTTTTAAATTTTTACAATGTTTTTTTCATTATTATAATGTCAGTTGAGGGGCAATTTAATATTTTACTAAATATAAAAAAATAATAAACAATTAAAATGCATAGTGAAAATGACAAAAATGTCTTTAATAGCAAAAATTTTAAACCATGAGTCAATGAGCTTTCTGGTCTTTTCACAATGGTTTTTTTTATTAATTTAACTTAAGGGTAATTTAGTATTTGACTAAATATTAAAATAATAAATAACAAAAAGGTGAGGTGCATGAAACACACTCTTCAACATATGGGGGGCGTCCGTGCCCTTTAGGTGGAGCATGCGATGCTTCCCCACGTCCAAAAATGTCCTCATATTGTGCCATTGAAAGTGTCCCACATCCTTTTCTTGGTGTAGTGGCGCATTTCTACGATGGTGGTCCAGTTTATAGCTGGTATGTCTTTTTTTTCTTCTCTTTACTCCCTTGAAAAGTACAGTTTGATCCTTTTTGTTATTGATAGTCAACTTCAGCCCAATATAAGTTTTATTTATTTTCAATTTCATCCATTAATTTCAATTTGACATATATTATTTTTTCAAGTTGGTCCTTATTCTTTTGATTTTTAATTTTTTCATTGAATCTTTTATAAAATTTTTATTGGTTTTCAATTTCATTCTTTAATTCAAATTTATGGTATTATATTTTTCAATCTGGTCCTCATTATTTTTTTTTCTTAGCCTTTTTATAAAAATTTAATTTATTTTTAATTTTATCCTTCAATCCAAATTTATGGTATATTATTTTTATCAATTTGGTCCTCATTCTTTTTATATTTTTTTGTTAAATTGAATTTTCTTTTCAATTTCACCCTTCAATAAAAAATTATTTTTATTTTTATGTCAATTTTGATTTTCATTCTTTTGATTTTTTTATTCTTTTGCTAAATTGATTCATGTTTTCAATTTTGATTCTTAATTTTTTAATTACTATTTTTAATTTTTTTTATAATTAAAATTATTTTTGGGAAATTAGGCTTTATGGTTTTTCGAGATATGGTACTTATTATCTAATGACTCGGGTTATTAGTTTGAAGAGTAAACACGAGTAGATATTTCAATAAAAATTTATATTTTTTTTATTGTTTTTATCTTATTATTTCGATCTCATTATTTAAACAGTGAATTTGAAAAATATACGAAGTTGGCTTCTACGGTCCACGGCTAAAGGAAGAATCGGGAGCTGGTGCCCGGTTCCTCGGAGCTTCAGAACTGCCATAAACCGTTCGCTATCAGCTTGTCCGAGCAACGCGTTGAGCATGAGGTTGGTGAGACCACGAGACGGTTTCTTTCCTTGTCCCTAGAGAAGGAGATCCCAATTGGTATTTGGTACCGGTTAGGTAGTCTCACGGCACGGCTCCCAGGAAGAGAAAGTTCAGACAAATTCCCCTTCTCCGTTCTGTCACAACCAATTGGTTGATCCATAGTAGTAGTTGATAGTTCAGACAATTGGTTGGCTCTTAGAATTACATGTTTCTCATGCTTACGTATATTACAATTACAAGTAATATTAATTAAAGGAAGAAAGTCAGTTGCCTTGACCAGTAATATTGAAATTTGTTTCCTGGTCGCAACAAGATTCAAATATGAGACTAGCAAGAGACGGAGATGACAGAAAAAACAGTGTCGTGAAGTTTGTTCTTTATGCTCGCCAGAATTATTTTTGATCAAATAACCAATAATACTTCAGCAGCCGGCTTGGCAGCTTGCCTTGAAATATATTCAAATACTTGGACAGCAACCTCAACCCTCTTCTCCGTCGATCATGTTTTTTTTTTTTAATGGATGCCAACATAATCATTTTTATGTTTTTTATTCCTTCTTTTTAGTGGATTAAATTAAAGAAAGCATGGTTTGTTTTCTCCAAGCAATTGACAGCTTCAGAGGAAGACGCGAAGGAAAATGCTAAAAAATCTAGAGCTCAAAGGTCACTGAAACTGCAACAAAATCAAGGAAGGTAGATTGACTCACAAACTTAAAGGATTATATAATTATTAATTTCAGAACAGTGAGCATAAATTAGCTTCAACACTCACGTTAATTAAAAAAAAAAAAGTAGAAGGTAGATTGACCTCTGGTTTAGCTATGATTCTGAAAATCACTCTATTTTCTTATTTGAGATTAATTGCTGATTCTGGCAACAGGAGGAGGGAGAGTTTTTGCAGTCTTTAATTTAAACATTGGATTCTTCCTGCTTTATTAATTTGCATTAAAAGACTTACCAAACCCAAATAAAACTCGTCAATTTCAAAGCACAATGTTAGGTTCCTTCACGTAACTACGTTGTCTCTTTTATCTATTTCCTTAACGCTAGGTGAGCTGTCCTTTTCTTGTCTCACCATAAATGTATTCAGGTTCAAAGAGTTGAGTATTCACCTGATCGGGTCGGTCAAGTTTATTGAGTCAGTCAATTACGATGCTTCTGAAAGGAGACGTCGATAGGAAAAGATTCAAGTTCATATGTTATATGGACTTCGAGGTCCTCTATCAGTTTATAGATGACACCAACATTTGTGAGTTGTGTAAAACGACCTAGACTTTATACGTTCCAAATACCTTACACCACAGCTTCTCTGAGATCACACGTCACGTTACCATGGCTTCTTTTGCTATCCTTCCTTTTCTCATCCTTCCCCTTCAACTCGATTTATCCATGGCGATAGTAACTCCGAGCTCATCACTGACCACTAATGGAAATACGTGGCTTTCACCATCAGGGGATTTTGCTTTTGGTTTTCGTCAACTGGGCAATTCAAACCTTTTCTTGCTCGCCATTTGGTTCGACATAATTCCAGCTAGGACCATTGTTTGGCATTCCAATGGAAACAACCCACTTCCAAGAGGATCAAAAGTTGAGCTGACATCTAGCAATCTTGTGTTGACGAATCCTAAAGGTCTAATAATATGGCAGGCAAATCCAGCTACCCCTGTAATCTCTGCTGCCATGCTTGACACAGGGAACTTTGTGCTTAAAGGTAACGATTCTAGTACTTACATTTGGGAGACTTTCAAGAATCCTACAGACACTATCTTGCCAACCCAAACATTGGATTTGGGCAGCAAGCTGTTTTCTAGATTAACAGAAACCAACTACTCAAAGGGAAGGTTTGAGCTCAACTTCTCGAATGGCAGTCTCGAGCTCAATCCTATTGCTTGGCCTAGTGAATTTCAATATGATCATTATTATAGCAGTAATACATATAATGCAGATCCTTATGAGTCTGGCTATCGGTTGGTTTTCAATGAATCGGCAAACGTTTACATAGTTAAACTGAATGGAGAAATTGCTCAGTTTCCTGACTGGAATCGTATAAATTATACTGGTGATAACTATTACCGAGCAACTTTGGGATTTGATGGAGTCTTCACTCAATATTCTCTTCCAAAGAATTCTACAACTAACCAAGGTTGGTGGCCAGTGCAATCCATTCCCTTAGACATGTGCACGGCTATATTTAATGATATTGGTAGTGGTCCTTGTGGTTTCAATAGCTACTGCTCAATTCAAGAAAATAGGAAGCCCACGTGTGACTGTCCTCCTGGATATGTTTTCCTGGATCCAAACAACAGACTTGGCGGATGCAAACCAACTTTTCCACAAGGGTGTGGACTAGATGATGGACGGGGAGACCCAGAAGAGTTATACGAAATTAGGCAGTTTGATAATGTAAATTGGCCATTGAATGATTATGAAAGGTTATCACCATACAACCAGACGCAATGTGAAAAGTCTTGCTTATATGATTGTTCATGTGCTGTTGCCATTTTTGATGGTCGTCAATGTTGGAAGAAGAGGCTGCCTCTCTCCAATGGAAGATACATGCGCACGGGTTTTTCAAAGACTCTCTTCAAAGTAAGGAAAGAAGTTCCTCCTTCTGGTTATTGCAACGTTGGCAGTGATAAAGAGAAACCGGTTCTACTAGGTGCCCTTCTGGGTAGTTCTGCATTTCTCAACGTGATTTTGCTGGTTGTTACTTTTCTAATTCTGTTCAGAAGGCGCGAGAGAAAAGTGAAGAAGGCAGGGCCAGATTCAAGCATTTATTTTTCAACATTGCGTTCCTTCACTTACAAGGAACTTGAAGAAGCAACTGATGGATTTATGGAAGAGCTTGGCAGGGGTTCCTTTGGCATAGTCTATAAAGGCTTCATGAGATCAAGTTCAGGAAACGCCATTGCGGTCAAGAAGTTGGACAAGTTGGCTCAAGAAAGGGAGAGGGAATTCAGGACTGAAGTGAGTGCAATTGGGGAGACTCATCACAAGAATCTAGTCCGGTTGCTTGGATACTGCGATGAAGGGTCTCATCGGCTTTTGATATACGAGTTCATGAGCAATGGCACTTTAGCAAACTTCCTCTTTACACTTCCAAGACCTGATTGGCATCAGAGAGTCAAGATCGCATTGGGGGTTGCAAGAGGGCTTCTCTACTTGCATGGGGAATGTGAGTTCCCAATCATCCACTGTGATATTAAGCCTCAAAACATACTTCTAGATGACTCTTTCTCTGCAAGAATATCTGACTTCGGATTGGCAAAACTGTTACTCTCAAATCAAACACGGACTCGTACGATGATCAGAGGAACACGAGGCTATGTGGCCCCTGAATGGTTCAAGAATGTGCCTGTAACTGCTAAAGTGGATGTCTACAGTTTTGGTGTGCTGTTACTAGAGATCATTTGCTGCAGAAGGAGCGTCGTAATGGACCTTGAAGAAGGAGAAGAAGAAAGAGCAATACTTACAGACTGGGCTTATGATTGCTATATCGGTGGGAGAATTTATCATTTGGTGGATAACGACAAGGTGGCAATGGATGACAAAGAGAGGCTGAAAAAGTGGGTAGAGGTATCAATGTGGTGTATTCAAGAAGAACCTTCAAAGAGACCTACAATGAAGATGGTACTGGAAATGTTAGAAGGTTTTTTAGATGTTCCTCCGCTACAATCTCCTTTTCCCCTCAGCTCAAGTGGTGAACTGATCAGAATCTAAGTCAATGGCGCGTCCATTTCTTTCTTACTTATCATGTGAACGAACATATGCTGTACTAGCTACTAAGCAATTTGTTTGGGAAAAAAACTCGTAGTATGGGCAAGGATCCGATGCCTCGCCGTTCGGATCTGGTGATCGAAAAGATGTTGAGCAGATTATCCATGGAAAAAAGTGAAGATCGATTGTTTGGTTGATCAAGGAGTTTGCTGCCCTTGAGCTCGGGCTTGTTTGGTTTCTTGAGCTTCTTTGTATTATCTAGTCCTTGTGGTTTTATTTTGGGCTATTTTTGTTACCCTTTTTTTTTTACAGCCTTGTGCTCTTTGTACTTGAGATTAGGCTCCTTAGATGTCCCCATTAGGCCTTGGCCTTCAATCGGGATTTCTTGTAAAAAAAAAAAACCAAAAAACAATTTCATGGGGAGTGTTTGCCGTGTTAGTTGTACGAGGAAATGTTTTTCATCAACGATGAAAAATTTACAATAAAAAAACTAGTTGTGTGACTTGTATTCTGTCTTAGGTTAAATATTTTTATTTTTATTTTTATTTTTATTTTTATTTTTTAAAGAAGTTATATATACAACGTGTCTGATTCATTGCAAGAAAAAGCTCGATCGTGTATGAGCCTCCGCGCGTCTAGGTTTGGTTTTATTGTTCTTTTTTTTTTTTTTTGTTCATTTCTAATTTTTAAAACAAAAAGACACAGAGACATGCCGCACATCAAGGCCACCTCTATGCGTTTGTAAGTTTAAATTCTGACCTTTTTTTATTTTTTTATATTAATATTGATGTTTGAGCCAGTTTATTTTCATCTTCACTAATTATATGGATCCTGAAGTTAATGATCATGTAAACCTCTAGTGATCCTGAAGTTTATGAGACTCGAACTAGTGATATCTAGGGAGCAAATCTAAGACCTGACCAGTTAAACTACACCATTCAGAATTATTATTTTTTATTTAATTAAACATTAAATTGCTTTTTATTTGGTACGATAATAATAATAATAAAATTCCATTATCTAAATACCAAAATGCTCAAGTCTTAAAATTTTTGTTTTTAATAACATTTTGATCTTTTCATTGTTCTTTTAAAATCTAAAAAGATCTATTTACCTTCGATTAATATAATAACACCTAATATGGCTTGTGAAAAGATTTTAATACGCAAAACCGCCATTATATTGTTATAATTAACAATGTTGTCACTCTATGAACACTATTTTTCAAACGAGAATTAGCTATTGTTAATTATATTTCATAGAGCATGCTGGATTATGAATATTTGAGTGAATACATTACTGTAACAATAATTAAATCAATAAGTGGAAATATTAAGTAAT
>Ga0307515_10003961_pt1 | contig 30895 bp, 22 predicted proteins | sample 17_EM_MG_FD_194513 | JGI IMG/M metagenome (GOLD analysis project Ga0307515, IMG submission 194513) | Populus trichocarpa ectomycorrhiza microbial communities from riparian zone in the Pacific Northwest, United States - 17_EM | ecosystem: Host-associated > Plants > Roots > Unclassified | place...
TCACAGACCCCTCGCATAACCGCCCGCCCGCCCTCCTCGGCATCCCCCTCGCGCGTCTGCGGCCCGAGCCCCCGCGCGCGGCGCGCAGCGGCCCAGGCCGGGTCGGCGACGAAGTCGTTGAGGGCGCGGCCGCTGGCGAAGGGGCAGGTGAGGAGGAGGGTGGCGCGCATGCGGGCTTTGCCGTCTTTTGGCGTCGTTCTCGCTGGGTTGGCCGGGGTAGACGAGGTGGAGGAGGGGGGAGGGGCGGGGGAAGGGGGGTGCGAGAGGGCGGGGGATGGTTGCGGCATTGGGGCGTCGGTGTTGGTGTTGGTGTTGGTGTCGGTGTCGGTGTCGGTGTCGGTGGTACTGGGGATGTTGAGGAGCGGGAAGGCGGGGGTGGGGAGCGTCAGGGGTGGGAATGGGGGCGACCAGGGTGGGGTTGAGGGGTGGGGGGGGGGGGAGAGGGTGGTGGGCTGGCTTGCTCCTCGTCCTGGCTCTTGGCTGAGTTCGAGGGATGGCGCGGTGGCGTTTCCTCTAGCGATAGTAGAGCCGCTTTCTCCGACTGGAGCAGTGGCGTCTTCGGCTGCTGGAGCGGTGCCGTTTTCTCCGGTGGCTGCTTCGTCGGAGGCTCGAGAGCGTGGAGAGCCAAAGTCGCTGCCAACGGCCGTGGCGGGCGAGTCGAAGGGCGGTGGGCGCGTGCAGGGCCAGTTGTTGGCTTCGGCGTGGTGTTGTAGACGCGCGATGGTGAGGTTAGTAAGGGCACGGCGGGCTAGGGGCGTGTTGGAGAGATGGGTGGTGGGTTGGATGGAGATGTGGGCGAGGAAGCAACCTGGGAGGTATTAGTAACCTGGCCTAATTGGAAAAGGAGTTGTTGGTTATATAGACGTGACTAGGGTTATGGTTTGTGATGTGATTGGGAGAAGAGAAGGAGCTAGGGAGGAATATTAGGGATGTAGAGCGAGGTATAGAGTGAGTAATATTAGAGATGTAGAGTCAGGGGTATTTGAGATTTAATGCGGGAGAGGAGAGATAGTAAAGAGAGAACTCACGGTTCGCATCAACCTCCATATAGACACCGACACAAGTAATGCACCCCTTGGTACCAATCGGTCTTGGGCCCTTAACCCATCTGCCGTCCCTGCAGTAGTCAGCTTATGCACAACAGATGATCAACACTCCGGCCTAGCTAAAAATGGTGCAGCCAAAGTTAAGTTAGTGAGAGAGCAGCGTTCTAGACGTACTCATCCGGCCAGACAAATGTCCCTCCCAAACCCTCACCCACCAGCCGATACAATTTTGGCTCAGGCTCGACTGACTGCAGCTCGACTGACTCCATGATCATTTCCACATCGTTTGGTTCCATTCTCTCCTGCTAGGGCAATTCGTAGAGCGGTAGGAGCGACCGTAGTAGTAGCACGTGCTGTAACGAACGTGGTTGCAGAAATGGAGAGGTGCGTTGTGTGCGGGAAGAAAGACATGGCGTCCTATCGCGTCTGTTTTTTTGGTTTGGGTGGGCGTCGAGTGAAACGGAGTGAATGAAATTTGCCCATTTCGTGAACAGGTGGGGATGGCGGAGCTGAGTAAACGGGGTTTGGTGGACGCGGGACGTCTCTAGGCAAACGCAAGCAGGATAAGGAAGAGGAACTGGAAGACTCCTTATAGAAGAAAAGTAGTCTGGATATACAAATCGACTTAGCATTAGTATAGGAGCTCGAAGGAGCATATAGGATGGAGTTGTCCAGACCGTGGTGGCGAAATTCTAGAGCCAGTCAGAGATCTACAAGAAAGGCTCACTAAGAGAGCACATAGGGAAAGGCTATCAGGCTTCAGAAGCTTGAAACCACTCCCAGAGAAGTAGGAGGACATATTTACTCAAGCCCCCATACACGTGACACCAGCGAGGCTGGAAGTCGAACTAGAAATTCTGCAGCACCAAGGATAGACCCAATCAACGCGGAATCAATGAAAGCCGGTCTTACAGTGACTTATATGTTCTATTTGTTGATCTGCCTAGCTAGCTAATAAGCTTGAACTTAGGCCATTCTCGCAATCTCGCATACTATTAGATGCTCCATGCACCTAGTTAGACACCATGACTGGGTATCGTGATAGCCGTTCAAATGCCGTCGCCAATTCGTCAAACGCCTAGAATCCTCCCTGACGTTCTGAAGAGAACGATGCCAATGACTCGCCAAAGTTAATTAAGACTAAAACCCGCTAACTCCAAGTCGATGCCAATACAATTCCTTTACCATGCAAAGAAGGGGAATCATGATGATTAAAAGATTCGACTTTAGGGAAAAAAAGTTTTCGCCAACTGCACGAGTTGGAACTAAGTCAAATGATGACGCGTTGGTGAAACCATTGATGCTCTCACAATGTGTTTCATTTGTCCTCCCAAATCGTCTCCAGATCCAAGTCCCCGCGCCTTTCGGCACCGCACACGCTCCATCGCTTACGTGCGTCCCTCTTTCCAAAACCGAGCGTGCGACCAGTTGGAACGTCAAGACTGCTTCTCCTCAGTGGGTCACTGCCGCTTTTCTCTGCATCTGCTGCAGCCTTGAGTTTTGCAAGCTTGTCTGCCTCGAGGGCTGCTTCCTCTGCATCCGGAGTATCGGGTATCGTCTCAAGACTAGAAATGCTGGGGCTGCGGGAACGGGTCGAGGTCGGCGTGGAAGGAACCGAAGATGATAAGAAGGACCCAGGGTATTGCAAATTCACCGGGAATGACTCGTTGAATTTTGTTGCTGACAGAAGTGGCGAAGAATGTGTGGAATTGGGGGTGCTTGTCGAGCCAAACGGCACGGTTGACACTTGGTAGAGTGGAGATGCAGGACGTCGTCTGCTGCGTGGGAGTGTGTTGCCGTGTGTAACCGAGAGTACAGGAGAGTTGTGTATAATGCGATCTTGCCCAGGCCTCGGTGTAAGCTCCAGCTCAGCGTCCTCCGAAATGTCGCATACGCTAGGCGCTCTCGAATGTAGATAGGTATCTTCCGAACCTCTTAGAGGACTGCGAGCGCGGATTGGCGAACGCAATGGACTGGAGGACCGACCAGCTGGCGACGGCGACGGCGAGACATGGACGGAAGGGTTTATGACCGTTGGAAGCGAGTGTGCTCGTGTCATGAGAGGGGCACTCAGTGAGCTAGAGTTAGAATGCGAGCGAAGGTGGCTGCGAGAGTATGGAGAGCGGTTTCGTGATCGCGGGTAGAGGGAAGTGTGAAAGACGTCAGGTGTCGGATCTGTCTGGCTCCTGGGCGTTGAAGGACGCGGCTGGTGAAGGTGAGGCAGCTCATCTGGCTCTTCTCTCAGCTCGCGAGTAATTCTGTCGTTCGTCTCGTCGGATGAATTGGAGGTGGAGATTGAGGCCATGTCGTGGAGCTGTTCGGGAAGATTGTCGATCCCAGAATGGGAGGTGGAGGTGGAGGAGTTCATTGCGAGTGTGGCACGGCAGTAAATAGCAATCTCAGCGGAGACATGTTATGGGCTCTGCCCTGAATCGTGAGTAGGTGGTCCAAGCGATGTGGGATTCTGAAAGTGCGATGCGGCCAGCTTGCAGGATGCAGATGGTTCCCTGCACGTTGCAGCTCTCCTGGAAAAGAGATGAGCTTGGAATAGCAGGAGGCGAAACACAAAAGCCCAGTTGGCTCAAAGCGATTCGGTGATGAGCGAAGCTGAACAAAAGCCGGTAGCCAGCGTGAAAGACGTACGAGGTCTCTGCACGAAGAGGATCACCCTCCAAGCTATGGGTGCGATGTACCTCCTGCTCAACTGGCTTTCGGCGAGTCCGTTATGGGAAGTGGAATGAACAAAGATGGCAGCAAGGAAGCATATCGGAAGAATTTTAGAAGAATGCTGCGCGAGGGTGGTGCAGAAGGTGGAGCCGGGGGTGAAGGAAGGGTTTGATTCATCAGTCCCTTGGTCTCTCTCGTCTTCTGGTCTCTCGTCCCCTTTTGTTACCGACGTTTGACGCCTTCTCCAGCGTTATGTCGGGGTTGGTGGCACGGCAGGGCTAGACGCTAGCTCGCCGCGCGCAACCCGCCGCCCCAGACCATTCGAGCTATGGGACCCTGAATCAGCATCGAATCACGAGCCGGCCTACTGCTAGCCGATCCATTCCCTTTCCCATTCTCCTGATCACGGTGACTCTTGCACGCGCCCCTTTCAGTCATATCCAATCATATATTCTCTAACTTGGCTGCCTCGAGGGCTGTGTTTTCAAACATGCCTTGAGTCGGTCCGAATATTCGGCCCTTCCCCCAGGCGCTTTGTCATTGGGAAAGCCGTCGGAAAGCTTAACGTCTTATCGTGAAGCCACCGGAGTCCTTTATTTAGCACAAACGTATCGAAACATGCGTCGGGAAAATACAATAATATCCTTTCTGTTTCTACGCGCCAATCTCGCATTATCTTCCGCCGGGATCATGTCATCAACTATCCTTCTGGTAATAGAGTCGTCATCTGCCTCTTCTAGACTCCCGTTGAGTGTAATCAGCTTCCATGGCTCGTGCTCAACGTCCAATTTACAATAGGCTGAATGTGTACCGCTGTGGATGCGTGATATTGGGCCATTCTAAATCGGATTATATCCATACAACAATCGACTAGGTACTCTCTTCACATTAGGTAGCATGATCACTTATTCGACCGTTCGAGAATTCTTGGCATACTATCTAGAGTGCTAGGCTGTTTACAAGGGCTCGAGAGACTTTTGACCGTCTTTCTAAATTAGCGCTGTCAGGTAGCGCGTTTCGGAAAAACCTACCTCGCCCCCGGAGAGTGTTTCAGCTGTCGTTGGAAGCAGGCTGTGCCGACCTCCGAGAGACTAGGATGACGACAGCAGCCGGTTACAACCAACGTCTTGGCATTTTGATAAGACTTGCTTACTAAAATGTGAGAAATGATGCAGAACTTTAGATCTATGTAGTTCTTCTAGACAGTATACACGAAAGCGCGTTGAGGGTATCTCTACAGATCCAGACCCAAGCCAGAAACATTAACGCAAATAGACAACCGCACTCAACGACGGGTATATAGTAGCCGCAACACCATCATAAACCCGTCGTCAGAAACCCATCACAAAAGGGTATATCCACCGCCGCCAGCTGTGCCAAAAGCATCTCCGTCCAACGCCTCCCCCAAGAAACCTGAACCACAGACCCATGTCCACCCATCGGCTCCGACAAAGGCACGATGAGTTCCGCACGCTGAACACCACACGGTGAGTCCCACACGAGTCCCGCACTCCCCCCCTCCTCTAACCCAACACAACAACCTTCCTCTCCTTCTCCACCGCCTCCCACGCCGCAACGTGAATCTGCCCAACCCCAAGCCTCTCCGCAACCCCACCCCTCCACTCCACCACCATCACGTTCAACAGGCCCCACTCCGTATCTGGAAACGCATCCGCCGCGAAATGGTACCCGAGGTCCATGTACCTTGCGACGCCCTCGACATGCGCGCGGCTCAGCAGCACCATCTCGCGCGTCCCGTCCGCGGGAGGACTCGCACTCGCACTCACGGGAGCAGAACCGGGCGCGGAAGCAGGAACAGGAGCAGAAGCGAGAGCGGGGATGGACGCAGACGCAGATGCAGACGCAGCCAGCTCCCCCCAGCTCCCCGCATCCGGCCACAGCTTCCCGCAGCAGCGCCCACTCGGCATCGCATACACAAGCATGCGTGCGGCGCCCGCAGCCCAGTCGTACGCGCGGAGGCTGAACTGCTCAAGCCGGGCCGTGCAGGCGGAGAAGTAGAGCGTAGCTGGCGAGCGACGTGCCAGCGGCGGCGGCGGAGGAGGCGAGAGCGACGGCAGACAGGCGGTGCTGCTGCTGCTACCGCGCGGCGGCTGGAGCAGCGCGCCGTAGCGGCGCTCGACGGGGCGGAAGCTGTGCGGCTTGTGCAGGTAGATCGGCCCAGTTTCGACTTGCAGGCCCGGGGAGCCGCGCTGCAGTGCGCTGGCGAGCGGGCCCGTGGCGTGGGCGATGGGGCCCGGTTGGCTGGCCCAGGACCAGCTGGGGAAGTGCGGGGAGCGGGGGGGTGAGGGGGTGGTGGGGCTGTCGTCGGTGGCAGAGGAGGCCCAGAGGAGGGCGAGGTCGAAGAGGGATTCGGGGAGGCCGCTGAGGAAGGCACTTCCGTAGCTTTCTTTCAGCACGGCGCCGATGCCGGCGAAGGCGGAGAGGCGCTCTACCGGGTGGGAGAGGGCGCGCTTGGTGAAGGCGTGGACGAGCTCGTCGTAGAGGAGGAAACCGCCTCTGCTGAAGATGTCTGGGGATGTTTTCGCCTTCAGGGTTCTTCGTAGCTGGATCCCTGCAAGGGGATTGGATGGCACGTCCAGCTCTGGGTGGCTCGCGTTGGGTTTGCAGCTGGTAGCGTCGGTGTGGACGGAGGAGAGGCAAAGGAAGTATGCCTGATGGGCCGTTAAGACCAAGCACCTTCTTGATAATAACCTTTCTTGGTATTTCCAGGCAAGGCTTCCATAGGAGCCTTGATCGAGAAGCGCTCGGAGGTTTGCGGGGCGTGATATAAAGTGAGTCCCTTGAATAGTCTCCGCGACGACATAGGGAAGTCTTGTGCCAGGTTCCACGCCATGTAGCCTTGTATTTGCGTCTGTAGCCGAAGCGGAGATAATGGTAAAGAAGGCGTTGCCGAAGATTTTATTCATGTTGTTTAATTGGACGTGTTTGCGCATGATATCATCCTGCACTATGCTCAGGCAATCCACCCAAAGATATCGTTCTCCAAGCATCGCGACTAGCCTCATGGCATCCGAAATGGCCTTGGGCAGCTTGGTTTTCTGCGGGTCCAATGCACCATCTTTCCTCAAGGCCTTGTAGTTGGATTTCGTGGTATGAAACATACGAATGTTGCTGCGGACGTAGCTTAGGGCCACGTATTGTTGACTGGTGGTGGCTTTGACTAGGCAGTTGTTTTGCACGTCGACCAGAAGGATGTCCAGGGGCTCGCGATTGACCAAAGAATCTTCCATGATACCACAGTTTACATGTTTGAGCTCACATTCCGAAATCCAGCTGCGGATACGCCCAATGTCAAGTAGAGATCCAGAAAGATTTGATGAGGTGGCAGGGGGTACTGGAGAAGCATCCTTGGTCGCGGGATGAATATAGCCCTGGATGCTGGAGCCGTCATATATCTCAAAGGCATCTCCAAACTTGCGTAATTCGTATTTTGTTTCTGTTCTTTTTGATGGTCCGTCATGATCTACGATACAGAGGTCCACGGTCTCTTCTTTCCGGCGCACCAAATGAAGGACAAGCTGGCAGAACTGACATGATGTCCTTTGGAGCAAATCATCATAAGTACCGAGTATTATATTCTTGTTATTCTTTGAAGGAGAAGACAAGGTATCAGAGCGGAAGTCGAGAGTGCGACAGACATAGCAAAGGGGATTCTTGAGCTGGTAAATGGACTGGGACCTGCGAAAGAAACTCTTGCGTATGGGCTCAGGGCCTGAGTTCCTGCTTTGAGATTTGTTCATAATCTTGTGGTGGCTTTGCGGCGAAGCAACCTAGGCTTGGCTGAAGATAAATGAGATGAATAATGGGATGGATAGTGAGATGGATAATGAGGAAAGACCGGTGGAAAAAGACGATGAATATAAAGAAGTGGCAAGTGGGAAAGGAAACACATTGATAGACGTGACTGGCTACGCATTTTGCCATTGCCATGCACGGGGGCTAGGCCAGACCCAACAGGAAGCTTGGGGTTTCGCTTCAGCAAGGCACAACAGGCGAGCGATGTTTTGGGAGGCGTCGCGAGCTCGAAATGGCCCGGATCGCCGCAGCCAAACTTTTGATCCCTCCCGCTACCGTTGCGAACAGGTGACATTCTTTATTAAACAAGGCAACTGCCCAGACACTCGGCGCGCACGCAAGACCAGGTACCAAGGCACCTCTGCCATCTTGGCACGGAGTTTTGCGGATAAGGGGTCTCTTTTCACTTGAACACCATCGGGACAGCTGGTGGAAGCAAAAGTCGCTGTCGTTCGCGATGAACACGTGTTTGAGAGGCTGAACCGATGGGGAAACATGCCCAGTTGACATGCAGATGACAGGTGGGCCCTGACGGCTCCCCATATATGGGGACCCCGGGAAAAACATCCCCGTGACGCAACCCTAAACATTCGTTCTCCCGTGATCAACGAGAACTGTGACCTGGACCGCACATGCCACTCACGCTTCGGTCTCGATGTAGCGCCCCGTCAACATGGCTTGACAGCCATAGGCGCCTGCACGTCTCGCACAGCCTGACAGTCCATGAACTCTATCTGCCATCGAGATTGGGCGCCAGAGATGAGTCTAGGGCGGAGCCGGCGTTCGAGATGCTGGAGTTGTTCAGCTCAAGTGTCCTTTCCTTGGACTCAGTGTCCATTGGAATCTCCTCCCATTTTTATTGGAGATCCTTTCAAATCTTGAATCCGCAATGCTCACACGTTGCGGACGTTCACTTGTAAACAATGGCCTGACATTTTGCACTTGTGCTATCCCAAGGAAAACACAAGCAATTAAGCATGTATCTATTCCCAAATAACCAGGATACACTAAAATAAAAAGGAATGATATCACAAAGATAAAAATCAAACTGCCCTCATTGTCCAACGCCATTGATTTTCGCTATACAATGCCTCCTTCCCTTGCCCACGCTCCGCCAATACCCATCCCTACGCCACAGCGTTACCATTCAAACACTCCAACGCCGCAGCCAACTCCCCAACCACCCTCTCCTCGAGCCTATTCTCCGCCATCGACTGATCGTCAGCCGGTTTCATCCTCGCCCACTCAGCCTCGCGCTCGTTGGTCGGCATAATGCGGTCGCGCAGCCCGCGCCGCGCTTGCATCCACCCCTCAATGTCCTCTTTGACGCTCGCCTTGTCCCAACCGAGCGGCGGCAGCTCAGTCGCCACGATGCCCGCCGCCGCACCCGCAATGCGCAGCTGGTCTATGATGAAGGAGAGCAGGGCCAGCGAGTGCGTCTCCGACGCCATGCCGAGCGTGATATGGCCCGCGTTCGGGTTCGCGACCGACGGGGCGACGCGACTGTCGAAGCCTGCGGCAGCGCGCGCGAGTTGCGGTGCGAACTGGTTAAGGAACGTGGCGACTTCGGCGGCCAGAGGCGTCCCGACGGCGTAGAGAAGGTTGAGGCAGAGGGGGAGTATTCCGCGCGCCCAGATGGCGAAGAGACGTGGTGGCTCGTCGAAGGGACCCATGCCGTTCGGGCGCCGGTAGTAGTTCATGAGATTAGCGTTGTTGATCCGCGAGAGCACGCCCTCGACAGCAAGAGTTTCGGCCATGACGGGGATGCTGGAGAGCTCGAGCAGGAAGAGGATGCTCAGCTCGCCGTAGATGGGATCTCGGTCTATGGCCAGCTGATCGGACCAGCAGAAGAGGCTTGTGGCATAGCGACTGATGCTGTTGTTTGAGAATTGGAGTGCCACTTGGGATCGCTGGTTACGCATGTCAGGGATGCGAAGAATCGTCTGTAGCAAGCCAGTGAGGAGCACAAAGTCTGAAGGCAGGCAACTCTTGGGATCTTCATGGATTTGGTTGGAGAGGGAGCGAAACCCCTTTGCCACCACTTCCGAGAGAATTTCCAGAAGTTCTGGAGCAACTGTCTTGGCCAAGCGATTGTCTGTAGTGACCGAAGCTCCGAACGGCTTCCTGTTACTATCCTCCAGAGTGGGTTCGCTGTCCGAAACGTGGAAACGAAGAGACAGAAATAATATCTTCAGTAATGCCCGATAGTAATCTGCCTGCTCACCAGTAAAGGCAACTTCGAAATCTTGCCCCGTGGCACGAACGGTCCTCCAGGCAACGCTGAACAATGATCGAGCCTCCAGGGTCTTTACTCTTGCATCCACTAGCTTTTGAGTCAGAGCAAACCCAAGATCTACCCGCAATAACATCAAACGACCAAACAGTGCTTGCGGCAAATTGGATTCGGCATTGGCGTTAAGGCAGTCGGCAGTGACTTTAGTGAGAGGCTCCTCGAGGCGACTATCTCGACTAACAAAATTGCTCAGTTCCGCAGCGAGTAATTTCCAGCTTCTCAAAAGGATTACTTGGGATTCTACGACACTTAGATTGAGATTGGCTCGAACAACCTCTTCGCAAAATCCCTGGTTCCGCTGGCCCTTCCATGACGAATCAAACCCGAGGATTTTTTGCGCAAAACCCAAGTCGTAAAAATAATCTCGACCAAATTCGGCCTGGGAAATCTGCGTGCGTTTGAAGCTTGTCAATGAACAGCCTTGATATTTTGCCTCAAAGTTTTTCTTAAGGTTTGCATGGAGAGAGGAGTTGTACGAAGGAACCGATACGCCATAATCCATTAAGTAGGTAAGATTCGGGACGATTTCTTTTGAGGCAGCATAGTCGCCCATCTGACGCGAGCTGTGGAGGTACATTGCGAGGATTTCGGAGACCAGTGCTGCCATCCTATTCTCGTTGCACTTTTCTATTGTTTCGGTTTCGGTTTTGGGGTCTGTCTTCTCCAAAGCTTTTAAAAACTTTGTCAGGCCGGAAATGAATTTCGGATGTTTGCGAAGATCATTCATTGCCCATGGCCAATGGTTTTGAGCTAGCGTAACAAATTGGAGCATCGCAATCGTCCGTCGGGGTTTCGTGATGTCGATGTTTGAGAGTTCATCCAAGGCAAAAGTGAAGAGAGCTTTGCCTCGCGACTGGGATGAGCTATTCGCTCCTCTGCTCTTCAGCGATTCCCTTGGCGTGGTCCCTGTTAGAAGATAGATGGCCAACCACTGTTGCTTGCTGCTGACAACTGCTGACAGAAAGTTCCAGATGTCAATTTCAACGTCTTCGTTCTTCAAGGGTCGGTCTAGGGTAGAAAGAATATTTAGGAAACTCTTTGCGGTTTCCGAACCAAGGTGACCAAGAAGAGACGGCGGTTCGCCATCTGCTCTTGCGGCACTTCGTACCAGGCTCTCCAAAAGTAATGCCACTGGAGACTTGTATGATTCATCGATAGCGTACAGCCGAGCTAGTAGCGGTGTCGCTTTGAAGAGTTGTTGCTCCAAGTGTGAGCATGGTCGATCCAATAACATTCCAACTCGGATGAGAGTGTTTGAGAAAGAAAGGGCTGCCTGGGTTTGTTGAGACCATAGTTGTACAGTGATGGTTAGAATTGTTGAATCAGGTATGGTTGTTCCAGAGACAAAGGCATTAAGGATCGGATTCGTTGGTAAGTCGTTCGGCGAAGTCGAGAGAAAGAGATCCACTAGGTACTCTGCTATTGGAGCCAGAAGCCCAGTAAGTTTGGATGATAGCTTTGTTGTATCATCAAAACCATACGCATATTTTAGTATGCTGTTGAATATTCCAGATAGCCTTGTATGTATCTCCAGTTTCTCATTGATGCGTCCAAATCTCCAACTGAGTGAGCTCTCGAAAATCCCTGTCAGAGTTCTCCCGAATATGAGGAGAGTGTTGCTCATGTTCTTTTCCGATGAGCCACTACCCGCTGTTGGAGCCGAACCAAAACGGGTTACAGCTTTGCTGGTTCCTTTGCGGATGACAGAACGTGTGACGGCATCTTCCACAAGTGCCTCAAATATCCGTATGCATCCGATAAGGAATTCATATCGACCGACCACTATTTCAGTGCCAACGAGGATGGTCGCTAGACTGCCGCCGTTGCCATTAATCTCCAAAAGCCGGCTACGGGCCAGCCAAGGCCAGACTCTGCTAGGTAAAACGGTCACCAAAGCATATATGAAGCGGGTGCAGTTCACTAGCAGCTCCAATGGCCCCTCCGTACCAGGCTGTTCGCACTGTCGCTGCAATTCTTGCTCAAATATTGCAAAGACTATGGAAACAGTGTCATGATTCCGATTGGCTCCAATGTTGATCGCCTCAAGCAGCTCTGGAGAACACACCGCTTCATCACCGCTTGCCTTTGATGATCTGACAGAAGCAGCGAGGAGGTCTGCAAGAATTCCGATAATCTCAGTTGCATTGTCCAAACTAGTCGGTGCTTTGGTCGCGTACTCTACGCAATTACTCCCAACCATGAAAGTAGAGAGAAGGGTGACTAAGTATGTCAAGGCCGAATGGGGATAGTTCCAAGTAATGGTGTGAGGTTTCTTGCTGTCGTCGACGACAAATCCAACAGTTTCACTGGGAATGTACATTTCGTCTTCCGGATAAGCGAAAGCGCTGGCAGCAATCTCTTTCCGCAAGTGCGAGAATAATCTCTTCGTCCTTCCAACCGTAAAAAGGGCTAGATCTTCCCTCAGACGTATAAGATTGGCACCTTCTTCTTCATTCTCTAAACCGTAAGCTTGGAAATGCGGTGGCAAGGTTTGTGTGAACCTGGAAATTCCGAGCAGAATATGTGCAGCCGACGGCATGCCTCCATGCACCGCTTTGGCCCCTAGAGTCAGGGCGCTGCAAAACTTTAGCAGAGGCGGTGTCTCATAGGGATAGCGGTATTGTGCTTCTTCTAATAGTATCGGAACTAGCACATCAGTGTCATTAGTGAAGGCATACACAACCGGATCATCCTCAGCCTGAGAAGAGGCGTCCACCCAATTCCAAAACTGGCGCCTTCCCATCAAGACTGCTATAGTGGCGATTATAACTTCGGGAGTGTACCGAACCAGCCCTGTCCCTAAACTCCCACGAATAAGTTGCAACAACAGCATCCTTTTTCGATTCGCAGTAACTTCATCAATACTAGTTCCAAAAGTCGATGAAACCATCTCAGCCATATTAGTGATGAGTTCAAACACTCCAGCTTTTGCGGACACCTCCGCCAAAACCTGTATCGTGTTTTCAGATAAACTCTTGTCCTCGAAAGCATTTACTGCTTCTTGCAATGGGCCTGGCCTGGCTTGTGGATCCTGCGCTGAATATTCGTCTTGTCCAATCTGACGTTCCCCATCTCCTGCAATAGCATCAGTATAGCCCTTCAGAACGAAGGCTATAATGCTCCAGGAAAATATTGCAGGTGTTGCAGGGCTCGTGCCATAGCTTGCAGCTTCGAAGAGGATACCAGTTATTTCCCGAATGCAGGTTGTGTCCGAAATATAGATTGAGTCCATATTCTCTCTGTTTACTCTAGGGTTCAAGGCTTCTGTCTCCCAATACTCTAGGGCCAGTTCTAGTTTTAAGATTGCCAGTGACGTTGTCGATACGAGCAGCTGGACAAGCGATACCACGAACTCTTGACTTGCAAAGGGCTGTATTCAAAATTAGTGAAAGGTAGCCTCAAAGGAGTGTACGTTCACTACTTACAAACTGGATGGTTTTGAAGAAATCCCATTGGCCCATGAAACGGAACCACGCCAGAACAACGGATGTGGGTGGGAGCTTCTTGTAGAAAGAGTCGACATGCGTAAACATAAGGTGCAGAATGTGCACTATCTCTATACACTGACATAGACTCCACTTTTCCTCGACACTGCCCTGTATGCTTTCTGGAATAGCCCACCTACTGCCTTTTTCTATGCCCGCCAATCGTAACTGGAGAGCATCTATACATTGTATAAGAAAGTCATGTTCCTGGACAGGCTTCTGCCACTCTGACTGTTGTTTTGAAAAGATGGCCTCGCCGACTTCTTGGATCCACGTATCAGTTGTATTTGCCTTGCCTTTGCCAGAAGTGGTTTGTTGAGGGCCCGCCGTGGTCTTTCCGCGTACCAACACCTCGTGGATCCTGAGTATGTGTATTCTCTCAGAAAGGTAGATGTCAAGGAGTCTGAGCTGGCGCTGTGCGCGAGCATTGAATAGGGTCGAGAATTGTGCGGATGCTCCAACTGGTGCGCTGAGAATAGACGAATTAGCCCAGAATGTCGATGCGCCCAGGTTAAAAGCGCCAGCAGCGTCTTGAACGCTAAGAGCCTCCTCCTCCGTGAAGCCGCTCAGAAGCTGTAACGCTGGCCTTCTCTGCCATTCTAGAGTAACAATCCTCAAAGCCGAAACCTCATCAATCTTGGTCTCTTGAGAGAGCCAGATTGCATCCTCCTTGATCTCATTAATATCGTAGTGCCCATTTTGTGTAGGTGTGACATTGATAGCTGCGGTTATTGTCTCGAATTTAGACTTGGTGGTCTGGCTTGGGTTGCTAAACGGCTTCAAAGGATGACTGAGTATGTTGATGCTAGCATCGTCGAAGAGGAAGTGTCGAAGGATATGGCTTTTGAGGGCGGCATCTGAATCGCAAAGGACAGAGAAAACAGTTCTCCAAGATCTACTATAGTTAACAGCTTTACCCAAGAACAAGGACTGTTTAAACATACAATAGCTGCTGCTCCCCGCTGAAACATTTGTCTAAGGATGGGAAGAAGGCCTCTTCCTTCTCCTTGATTGGAGCCATACCGCGCTTCAGTGCGCTGTGAGTATGGGTTCTCCAAGGTCCATGGAGTGGAAGGGTCTGGGATAGAGGAATTCGAGTTGGATCTTAGGCTTGGCGCGTAGAGCAACACTTCACGAAAGAGTTCGCGTGTATTTCCTCCGCTCCGCTCTCCGACGAACGACACCAATTATCAATGCTTCGATATTCCCTGACCACGACGTGGCGGCCGGGCTTCAAAACGCATACAGGGATAATTCCAGAGAAGCCTCTGGATGAATAGTCCTAATATTCTCTAGTGATTAATGGAATTTGTTTGGCCCGAACCATGTCGTTTCCCATATTCCTAACATCATTTGCAACTAGTCATCTTTCTACTAGACCTTCTAAACACTTTTTGCGATGACGATTACCCTATAATTGGCTGGAAAAAGACAATTCCGCTCCGCCAAATTTAGTGCCAAGTCCTCCGCTCCCGATCTCGGGATGTCCCCGTCGCTCCGATCTGTCCGCGAGTGCTCGCACCGAAGAGTGAGTCACCCTCCACACAACGTTTCAGATATACAGAACTACGGGGGCCTTTTAAATACAGTTTTTGAAAACTCCTTCAATTGCGCCTCGTGAATATCCACCTGGCTTCAGGCTCTGTCCGTGCAATGCCTAGTCTCGATCTCATCGACCATTCGCCACATCACCCCTCACCTTCCCCCCCACTATCAACTGCATCGAACCTCGTCCTCATTGATAACTACGATTCATTTACGTGGAATGTATATCAATATTTAGTACTCGAGGGTGCTAGTGTCACGGTTTACCGCAATGATGAAATTACCCTCGAGGACCTAATTGCGAAAAATCCCACACAGCTTGTGGTCAGCCCTGGGCCGGGACACCCTGATACTGACGCGGGGATAAGTCAAGATGCCATCCGGCACTTCAGCGGAAAGATACCGGTGCTTGGTGTTTGCATGGGAGAGTGAGTCTTGGATACATACTCCGCGACTTCCAGAGTGGCTTGACTAACTTCTGAAGACAATGCATATTTTCTGTGTTTGGCGGACGCGTTGATGTTACCGGCGAAATTCTGCACGGGAAGACCTCCCCACTCCGACATGATTCAAAAGGGGTCTATGCAGACCTCCCTCAAGACCTCCCTGTGACAAGATACCACTCGCTAGCCGGCACTCATCCTACACTCCCGGATTGTCTCGAAGTAACTTCTTGGACTGCTTCAGGTCCGGATGGTGGCAAAGGTATTATTATGGGAGTCCGCCATAAGGAATATTTGGTGGAGGGTGTCCAGTTCCATCCCGAGAGCATATTAACCGCAGGGGGGAGGGCCATGCTAAGGAACTTTTTGCGGATGCAGGGAGGGACGTGGGCAGAAAATGAGAAGCTTTCTAAGCAGGCTCATGCTAAAGCGACAGGGGCGGTTGGAGATGTCTCTAACGGCTCATCGAACGCCACAAACGGGTTCACAACGAAGGACAAGAAAACGTCAATTTTGGAGAAGATCTACGACCATCGCAAAGCAGCAGTTGCGCAGCAAAAGCAGATCCCCTCTCAAAGGCCCAGCGATCTACAAGCATCGTATGACCTCAATCTTTCGCCCCCCCAGATCTCATTCCCAGAAAGATTGAAGCAGTCACCATACAGATTGTCCTTGATGGCCGAAATTAAGCGGGCATCTCCTTCAAAGGGAATTATCTCTCTGTCAACGTGTGCACTAGCTCAAGCTCGGACATATGCTCTTGCCGGTGCTAGCGTCATATCAGTGCTCACCGAACCAGAGTGGTTTAAAGGAAGCATTGATGATCTGAGAGCTGTTCGACAAAGCCTTGAAGGCATGCCCAACCGACCAGCAGTCCTTCGGAAGGAGTTCATCTTCGACGAATACCAAATCCTGGAAGCGAGAGTCGCAGGAGCAGATACAGTTCTGCTAATCGTCAAAATGCTCGATGAAGCGACCCTTAAAAGGCTGTACTCGTACTCTCAGTCTCTTGGAATGGAACCCTTAGTAGAAGTAAACAATGTGGACGAAATGCGCATTGCTGTAGAGCTAGGTTCAAAGGTGATTGGCGTCAACAACCGCAACCTTACCAGTTTCGAAGTGGATCTGGATACGACAAGCCGCTTGATGGACATGGTGCCAGCAGAAACAGTGGTATGCGCACTGAGCGGTATATCAGGACCGAAGGATGTTGAGCCGTATACAAAGAATGGGGTCGGTGCTGTTCTAGTAGGTGAGGCACTGATGCGAGCTTCAGATACTGCTCAGTTTATTTCAGAGCTCCTCGGAAGCGCGGAAAAAGACGTACAATCCAAAGATAAGAAGGAACTTCTTGTGAAGATCTGTGGCACTCGCAGCGCAGAAGCAGCGAAGGCTGCAGTCGAAGCTGGAGCGGACCTAGTTGGAATGATCCTTGTAGAAGGTCGGAAACGCACAGTTTCACAGGAGACTGCACTAGAGATCTCCCAAGTTGTGCACTCTACCCAGAAGCCGCGAAGAGGAATCGAAAAGCCATCAAACTCACCAAAAGTGGCCTCTGACTACTTCGATCATACCTCTACCTATCAGCTGTTACATCCAGAACGTGCTCTTCTTGTAGGCGTCTTTCAAAATCAGCCTCTTGATCATGTCCTGTCTCAGCAACGGCTTCTTAACCTTGATATTGTCCAATTCCACGGCTCAGAGCCAGTCGAGTGGGCTAAGCTGGTTCCAGTCCCAGTAATCAGAAGTTTCAAGCCTAATGAGCCCGGCCTTGGGTTGAGGGGCTATCATGCGCTTCCATTGCTTGATTCGGGTGTTGGTGGCTCAGGCAAGAAGCTAGACCTTGCAGACGTGAAGAGAACTCTATCACAAGATCAGGGCCTTAAAGCTATCTTGGCCGGCGGGCTAGATCCTAGCAATGTCCATAGCATAATCGAAGATCTGGGCGATCTGAGAGAACGGGTGAAGGCTGTGGATGTCAGTAGTGGCGTTGAAGAGAACGGAGAGCAGAGTCTACAGAAGATTCAAGCTTTCATTACAGCAGCGAAAGCACTCTGATATTTTCCTTCTCGAGATGTAAGCACCTGAATTCAAATACTTGTTTACTCCAGATCTAAAAGTCAGTTCAAGGGCTTCAGGCAGATATCACTACGTAGACATGTTCGCAGATGGTTAGCAAACTGAATGAAAATGAGTTAATGACCACTAAAAGCTAACATGTCAAGCAAAAGTGCCACTTAGGCATTAAATTGCCTCATGAATATCTACTACCCATCCTTCACAGCAGTCAATCGGCTAATTCCACTCCGTCTCCAACTTAACATTCACTGGTCTTTTAACTTCATCCCCCTATTCTATTCCACCTCAACAACTACTCCATTTTCAACTGATCTCAATCGTCTCATCTATCCTGTAGTGGTGAATTTGTTTTCTTATCTTCAGAGCCCGCTTTCCACTAATCCGTTGTGGTCCTAACATCACGCCTTTGCCGCCTCCACCACGTAGACCTAGACTCATGTCAAGCAGCATTTCTTGAGCTATCGCCTACCCCAAGATCAACATGAAGAACCCGCTCTCCAAGTACACCATTGTCGCTACTGGTGACTTTGGCTCTCACTCATACAGAGATATAAAGAGATGGGTCGAATCCAACGGTGGTACCTGGGCTACCAGCGTCACAGCACACACTACTCATTTGATCTGCTCCAAGGAGCACTGGAAGAAGCAAGCGCCGCTCGGTGGGTTATTTCTCCGCCTCAGCTATCCCACATCAAAATAAAACTAACACTCCTACAGTCAAGGCCGCCAAAAGGAACACGGATATCAAGGTTGTGACGTTTGACTGGCTCGAGGATTCACTGCAGAATAGCACCCACAAGCGAGAGAAGCCTTATTTATGGAAAACAATCGACAAGGCGAAGCTGAAGGAGAAGAACGAAAGAAGGGCAAAAGAGCGCAAGCAGGCAAAGCATGACGGTGAGCCAAATCTGCATCACATCCAACCCTTCACTCCTACAAACATCCTCAGACACCCTCGAATTTGCAGCATACTCTGGAATCATTCGGCATCACGTCTTAAATCACTACTGACCAAGCCTAAATCTAGTGGCTAAATTCGGAAGAGGCTGCAAATCTGCCATGTCGGACCTACACTCCGGTATGTCCAAGACCAGATCCAAGCCTGCATCCACTTCATGGTTTTCCTCCTCCCTCGATGCCCTCCAGCTTGCCCGTGCCAAACGTGCCGCTACAAATGTGTCAACGGTCCCGATTGCTACCCAAAAGCCTGCCTCAATCTCTCATCAACAAGCCCCGTCAGACCTTCACACTGACGCTCCGGGGGCTGATGAGCCAACAGACCTCTATCACATCTATATTGATAGTACAGGCTTTGAATATGATGTCACGTTGACCCGCATCGACCTCGCCAACAACCGTAACGAGCGCTACCACCTGCGGTTATACGAGTCACACACCCAACCGCATACATACTGCACCCATATCCGTCTCTCAAAACCCTCTCAGCTACCCAAGACGCAGCTGTTGGTACCTTTGGCGAGCTCCTTTTCGACTGCCTTCCGGAGTTTCTGCAATGCGTTCCGCAAGAGGACTCTGCTGCTCTGGGATGAGCGGCTTGAGCGTGGACTGGCTATGGTGAGGAAACTTCCAGGGCAGGAGCCGTACGTATATCTCCCACCACCGGCAGGTGGTCCGAGGGGAGTGTTACCTGAGACGAAGCTTGCCAAAGTCAATGGTGACAAGGAAGTCTGCGAAGATTTTATCTGATGTTACGCCGAACAACTCCTGTTAGTCAGGGCTTTACGGACGGGACAACCGGTTTTGAAGCATGAAAGGAAAGTTTGCGAACTAACAGCTCAATTTACAGAGATTTGGCGAGCATAGTCTGATTTGGGATGAAAATGATGTCTTAGGATCATCTTGAAATAAAGTCTAAATTCCAAGGAAAGCGATTTTAACATTTAGTTTGCTTTTAATTAATACCTTTTCTTATTTTGGGCTGTGAAGTCAAGTTCTACAAACCTAAAGACAAAAGGATAGCATTTATATCCTCCAATCTGCACCTCGCCGGTCTGAGAAACTCATTGATAAGATCCAGGGCCTTTAGGCCATATGCATTGCGTGCGTGGAAGCGTGTTACTGTAATTCTATTCCTGCCCATATCCTCCTAGAGCAACGCTAGAGGCTCTACTGTTAGCCAAACACAAGTTATCAAAGCTCTCGTCTCTCCCCCATCCTGTCCTGAAATTTTCTCTCCATCCCCTTCTTCGCTTGAAAGACAGCTTTTAATTTATCGAAAATCCACAGGCTGACGAAGACAACAAGCACAACGGTCATGGTAAATGCGACGAGGAAAATTGTAAAAACAACAAATCCATATGAGACCCTACCAAAGACATAATTATCATTCAAAGACGTAACCGCAAGACCCACTTGCATAGCGGAAAGAATAAGACTGAAGAAGACAAAGGCAACGACGAGCCATGCAACCTGGCGCTTATAAAACACGACCGCGAGGTCCTCCTCGTAGAAATACCCAACAATGGAGTATCGCAAGAAGAAGCGTGGCGTAAAGCGATAAATTGTATCGATACACGTACGTCTCAGCTCGCCGTAATGATACCTTGGGCTCACGCGATCTTCAAGGAATCGCCCAATATTCACCGAGCATTCTTCTGAGGGATGCGCCACTGCGTCCATTTCAGGTCATCGGGAAGTAGGTTCAGGCTCTCGGCCAGCTTGAAGTCTAACTGCGGGCGAATAAGCCAGAGATCGATGCAGCGAGCGGGGAGGAATTGGGCGTCCACACAACCAGAGGAGATTATTTACTTTATTAAGGCGTGTGAGGTCTAGGTCCGCGGCGATGAAGCTGCCCACGTCGGCACGTGTGGGTATCGGAATGATGGTGCTTTTGTGGGGCACGCTGGCTCATGTAAGAAAGGTGGGTAATGTGTCAAGGATGGCAGGTGGAGCTTCCAGCATCATTGTCGCCCTCTATTTCAGTAAGCGATACTGACGTTCTCAAATTCAGGCCGCTAGTTGAGAAGGGGCGTTTCAGGGTCTTGGGGTTGTCTTTTCTCTCGAGTTTGTTGTGACTGGGGTATTATAATACACGCAATGGACCAGGAGTGCTTCATCAGGAAGATCATTAAAGGGTGTGCGGTGTTGGGGAATTTCGGCTGCAGCTGGACTCTTTCTGGGTGAGAGCATGCACCCCGCGATTCAAACCTGATCGTGGCTCATACAACATTCTGTCACGTCCAAGTTCCCAGTGAAAGCGCCATTGATCACGCACGGCCATTTTAATGTATCATTACCTGCTTTGAGCATTTAAAACGGTATGCATCCACACATGTTTGATCGACAGGATAACAACGCCTTGAGTTTGGAGTCAAAAATGTGCTGCAGATAAAAACACAAGCAAAGACCTTTTTTCTTGAAACATTTCTCGGGTAGGAACTCTACCTCGATAAAATTCACGGTCCTGCATTCTTGGCGGTCAGTTCACGGATTAAAGTCACAATCCTCCCCAAAGACGTGCCTGGTGGTAATCTTAGGGACTGTTCGGTTGCAAAACCTATCTCCCTCGCAAAGTGGATCGTAGCTTTGACCGCGCTGATGCCACGAAACAAGGGTGTGGCCACAGCATGTCGCCCTGCTAGCGCGGCGGCTAGTGAGAGCTCTTTTAGAGAATTCGTGCAAGTAGTATCAATTCGGCTGTAAGCATCATAACATTGGAAGCTTTCTTCAACAAATTCTAGTGTAAGAGTGTAAGATAACCTAAAGCTGCCGTTTGATCGCATTGCTATAATATGGCGCGGCTGTTGCAACTAAGCTAGAGGTGCGCTTGCTAAACCGTACCCACGACGCATTCGACATAGTGGCTAAGGGCTCGTTCGATAACTTTTTTTGACCTGTTGGCGCCCACCTGTTCGTCACCCGAAAATGGCGAACAGGGCCCACATGCGCAATATCGACCGGAGGATCAAATTGCCAACAGGTAGAAGGTGTCCGTTCGTTACCGCAGGTGGATTCTTACCTGTTGGGCGGTCTTGGCAACTGAAATCGAGCGTTATGCAGGGCGCAGGTGGATTCTCGCGTCTACCGCGATTCTATCGCTTAATGTAGTATAGACGGGCCCCTTTTGCCCACCTGCGCCGCTGAACAGGCAAAATCTCACCTGTACCCTCCGTTAAACAAGGGGGCAGCATTTTGTCCACCTGCGCCGGCGTCCAGATCAATTCTATTTTGGTGTTTTTTGAATAATTCTTCCATTACGTGATTCTACCTAACTTTGACGATGAGGCCTCATATACCAGCCACAGTGACTATAGGCCTATAGGCGCTGCTAGGGCTCCTCTATATACTTATAGAAGCTGTAAATAACCTTTTTATAGCTAGTGGTAAGCGCTAGCAGCTTATTAATCCTCTACGCGGTAAGGGAAAGATGGTAAAGCTGTTATACAGTCCTCTATAGGCACTTAAAACGGTAATACACCTTAACCAACGAATGTTTAAATTACTCCTTAATCGGCTTATTAATGACTACGGGCTATATATATAGAAAGGTATATCAGCGGAGTAGAAGCTAATAATGTTTATAGCTAGATATAGGGGTAGTTTAAGTAAAGGGTTCGTGGCGTAGGAGTTCTAGCACTCGACGTCTACGGTAAGCCTATTAGTAGTTAATATTTAGTAAATAAGATACTATATCTAACCTCTATTAGTGCCTTTTATAAGGTCCTTACTACGCTATATAAGCTGCATAAGGATATTATTAAGCTACCGCCTAATTAAATACCCGAATGGGTAGAATCTGATAATAAAATATAGCCCTTTTTTGCAGACTATATTAGCGCGCTTAACGGCTCATATATACTAATATTAGTTCCTAAACTAGAGTAGTTAGTATAGTAAAATAGGAAGATATAGATATTATAGAATATATTAGCGGCGTGCGATTTTAATATAAACTTCGTGTATATATTGCCCAGATAGGAAGGCTCTGCCTATAATAGCCGAGTGTTTACTTTTATAAAGGATTAAGGCTTTTATACTCTACTAGAACGTTACTATCTAGCTAACGCTAGGTATATAATAGATAATCCTATACTACTAGTACTATATTAGAAAATTTAATATTATTTAAAAGAATAAGCTAAAGTAAATATAAGGCTAAAGGACAAGTATAAGCTCTTTAACCTCCGCTATACGTCTTTAAGGAATGTAATTAAATATATATTTAGAGTCCTAAAAGTACGCTTCCTTATATTTAATAAAGGCCGTTAGGGGTTTAGTAAAAAGACATAAATTAAAATTATTTAGGCGCTAATGGTAGTTTATAACTTTATAAACTAAAATAGGTGGAACCTATATAAGGAGGACTCTGGGTATAAAAGCGCTAAAGATAAGGATACCAACCAATATCTAATTCTGTATTAGGTAGACGAGTAATTAATAAGCTAGCGGCGGAAGGATATAGTAGAGGCAATGTAGGTGTAGTATCGCGACGTTCTAGCTGTAAGAGGTAAGTGTTAATAAGGAAGCAGAGGTGGACGTTAAGGAAGCAAAGGTAGACGTTAAGGAAGTAGAGGTAGACGTTAAGGAAGTAGAGGTAAACGTTAAGGAAGCAGAGGTTAACGTTAAGGAAGTTAATATTTAGTAGTTATATTAGAGTAAGAAGCTATAGGTGTAACTAAGCTATAAGCATAGTATTTAGAGCATTAATTTAACATACAACACTACTAATAAAAAAGTCACGATAGGTAATTTGTCTATAGATTAATTATATTACTAGCCTTTCTACTTAAATTCTTCTAAAATTAACCTTAGGTTAACCTTTAAGCTCTCTACTAAACTCTAATTCTTCCTTATCTGGCTTAAATTAATTAAGAAGCACCTACTGCCGCTTTATATTAGCTACTAGCTAGTTAATATACCCCTTCTAAACCTTACTAGTAAGTAAATTAAAGATAAAAGACCTACTTTTAACCTTAAATCCTTTTAGAATAAGTTGCTAATTACTAGTAAGAAGGTGCCTAAAATCCTTAATAAAGTTACCTACAGCTCGCTTAATTGGTGAGCTTTATATTGCCAACAGCGTTATATTTAAAGAATTAAATATTACAGTTACCTTAAAGATAGTCTTATTTAATACGTCTGTTACCTTTAATAACTTTAACAGACAGCTTCTATTAGCAGCTATAGCAGCGTTCTTTATTAATCGCCTTATTAAGTTAAGTTGCTTTTCTTTCTTAGTAACTTAAGCCTTCTTTCCTACGGCACCTACCGTACTAGGTATAGACAATAGCAATTATATTAAGGAAGAGACGGCTACTAATAGAGAAAGTAATAGAGTTGAAAGCGTTAATATAGATAAGGAAGCAGATAATAAAGTAGGTAAGGGAGTTATACTCTAGTTTTTAAATGGCGTACTAGAAGGACTCCATTTAATTAATTTAAGTACTAAATTTAGGTTTCCACCGCCATTAATCATATTATAATTATTAACCTTAATATTAGAGTCGTTGTTAGCTCTACTTATACCCATATTCTATAATAAATTCTTATTAAGCATATTATTAATTAATACGGCGTAGTTGCCTTTAGCTATTTTACTAGCAAGTAAATACGTTAATTGCTTATAATAAGCCGGCTAATTATTCTTAAAAGGTTTTCTTCTAATATATTAGTAAAAGTAGTTATTTATAACCCCCTTCTTATCCGTCTATAGTAATAGAGTAACCTTATACTTACCCTAGCCTAAACACGCCCTCTTATAGGCTAAGAACTTACGGAAAGCAGCCTTCTAATAATTGTACTTATTAGTTAACTAGTTAATTATAAGCTCCTAACCCGATTTAATCTTAATAAAGGTAATAGCGTCTACATAGTTAGTAGCCTTAAAAGTAGCACCGTTGGTCTCCTTGCCTTAATCCACTAGTACCTATAGGTAGGTTAAAAAGGCCTTATTTAAGGCTAGAAGCTATACTAATTAAGGCCTATTAGGACTATCCGCACCTATTATTACCTTCTTCTTCCAGACCCGTTTGGCTGGTAGCTTAGCAGCAATAGGCTCCTACCCATCTTCGTCCCTTATTATCTTCGCCCTCCCTCGCTTCCTTGTCTATCTTATCGCAGGCGCTAATACTAGCTTAGTAGGGGTAGTGGTGGTAGCAGCGGTAGGAGTAGTTAAATCGTATATATTGGGTGGGTCTAATATGGGTAAGGATTAAGCCATAGGTAAGGCAGTAGGGTCGGCGGAGCTGCCCTTAGTAGACGTACCAAGCTCGGCCATTAGAAGGAGCAAGTATTTTATAAAGAAATTAAGTATATTAATAAGGGTCTAACTACGGGCTCTATCTAGGTGTTTTTTCAGCGTCTATAAGCTCAGACGCGGCTTATATAATCACGACTTACTGCCCGTCCTTAACCTGCTGATTATTCTACCAAACGAACGGCTCTTACCTGTTCGATATACACCCCTGCTGTGGCGCCCACTAGTTGCGCTTATAATCCTACAGACGGGCGCAGGTGGGCACAAAACAGGGGGTCGAACAGGTGGGCGCGAACAGGTCAAAAAAAGTTATCGAACGAGCCCTAAGCCTGCGAAAACGCCTCATTCTACTGCTCAGCCGCAAATCGCTCTGTCCCCACTGGCACTGCCCGCTTCAATCAAAAAGCTTAATATCCGCCTGTTCATTCCCAATCTCCATCCCGAGCATCTACGATCCTCAACGACATAGAATCCGTCGTTGTGAGTATCTTCCACTAACGAGGCATGTCGTGTTCGCGACTGTCTCGTAAACAAACCTCCTCTTCTGCCCTGAAATCTATGCACAAATATGCGTCTCTTGAAACTTGAAGCCTCTGGCGAGTTCAGCTTGACTGAGTTTGTTGGGGACAGTGTTCCTCAATATGCCATTCTTTCGCATACTTGGGGGGCTGATGACGATGAGGTCGCCTTTAAAGACCTAATGGACCATACCGGCAAGAACAAGGCTGGCTATGCCAAAATCCAGTTTTGTGCAAAACAAGCTGCTAACGATGGCCTCCAATACTTCTGGGTCGACACTTGTTGCATCAATAAATCAAGCAGCGCCGAGCTTACGGAAGCGATCAACTCTATGTTTTGCTGGTACCGTGAGGCGGCCAAATGCTACGTATACCTTTCAGATGTTTCAAGAAGTGACGGTGACGAATATGATCACTTATCCCGATCCACATGGGAGCTAGCTTTTCGAAAGAGTAGATGGTTCACTCGGGGCTGGACGCTCCAAGAGCTTATCGCTCCTAAATCGGTCGAATTCTTCTCTTTAGAGGGCGAGCGGCTGGGTAACAAAATATCAATGGAGCAACAAGTCTATGAGATAACTGGGATTGACATTCAAGCTCTTCGAGGAAATCCTTTGTCTAATTTCAGCGTCACCGAGCGAATGTCCTGGGCAACAAAGCGCAAAACCACGCGCAAAGAAGACAAGGCGTATTCCCTACTAGGCATCTTCGACATCCATATGCCGCTCATCTATGGCGAAGGGAAGGAAAAGGCGTTCATTCGGCTCCGGGAGGAAATCGAGAAATCTGCAAAGGGTGAATACCGGGAAGACTTTAAAGGGCTACAAAGTTCGTCTTGTGCGTAAATCATCTCCTCAGCATATTGCCGTCGCTAATTATTAAGCTCTAGATGCGAGGCTAATGAATATTTATCAATGGTTGTCCCCGCCAGATCCGTCTCTCAATTATCAGAAAGCACTCGAACAGCGTCAAGCCGACACCGGTCTCTGGTTTCTCGAAAGTGACGAATATGCTCAGTGGAAGATAGATCCTCTCTCATTTCTCTGGCTGTATGGGATTCCGGGATGCGGTAAAACTATTCTAAGCTCGACCATCCTCCAAAGCATCCTCCAATACTGTGCCGATAACCCTGGAAAGGTAGTTACGTACTTCTATTTCGACTTCAACGACTCACAGAAGCAGCTCCCAGAATTAATGATCCGATCATTAATATCTCAGCTCTCGCAGCAGTGTGTCAAGATACCTATGACCCTCGAGGCGCTCTTCTCCTCCTGTGGGAATGGACAGCGACAACCATCGTTAGATGCCCTTTTAGAAGTGCTGTATCAGATGCTCCTAGGGTTCCCACAGTCATATATTGTCCTCGACGCTTTAGATGAGTGTGCTGATCGAACCGTGTTAATGGGTCTTCTCGAAAGAATAGCCGGATGGCGGCTTGGGAATCTGCATATCCTCGTCACGAGCCGAAGGGAACAAGACATCAAGAATTCATTGGAGTCTATCGTAGATGAGCAGAGTATAATATGTCTCGAAAGCAAATTAGTGGATAGAGACATTAATAAATACGTTTGCCAAAGATTATCTAATGATAAGGGCTTAAAGAAATGGCAGAAAGACCCTGATATTAGGCATGAAATCGAGACTAGACTAATGGAGGGAGCCCACGGGATGTATGCATATTCGCTTCTCTGTTGTTAAATTCTAACGCTAATAGTAATAACAGGTTTCGATGGGCTATGTGCCAGCTGGACGCATTAGGAAGATGTCTAAACCGCGCAATGTTGCGGAAAGCCCTGGCAGATTTACCACCAACACTAGATGCCACCTACGAACGGATTCTCTGCTCTATCCACAACGATTACTCCGAGTATGCTGTCCGTATTTTACGTTGGCTGGCATTTTCTTCCAGGCCGCTTCTAGTAGAAGAGATCTCTGAAGTAGTTGCTATTGATGTTGAACGCGATCCCGCGTTTAATAGCCAGGAAGTACTCGAAGATCCATCGGATATATTAACAATATGCTCTAGCCTCATTACTCTAGCCACAACAGAAAACTCTGGCATGGAAACGTCGGAGTCGACACAAAGAACTGTTCTTTTAGCTCATTACTCCGTAAAGGAGTATCTTATCTCAGAGCGCTGTCGTCAAGGCCGAGCAAAACGGTATAGCATACAAGAAACTACTTGTAATGAATTTCTTGCGAAGAGCTGCCTAGGGTATCTTCTCCAATTTCAAATACCGGATTCTCTGTCTTATAGAAATATCCGAGAGTTTAAGCTAGCTTGGTACTCAGCGAAATTCTGGATTACTCATACTCAAGCCGTAACAAAGAAGACAAAAGCCTTAAGTCGTCTGGCTATGAAGTTTTTCTCTACTGGAGAAGGTGCATACTTAAATTGGATTCGAATATATGATATAGATGAGCCTTGGAAGTGGTCTAATTTTCAAAGAAAGTTTGCAGAAGTTCCGACTCCGCTATACTATGCGTCGCAGAGTGGTCTTACCGAGATTGTAAGTCTGTTGATTGTTGAGGCGGGCGCGGACGTTAACGCGCAAGATGGACAGTACGGCACCGCGCTCCAGGCGGCATCGTTTGAGGGTCACGACAAGACCGTCGAGCTACTGCTAAGCAAGGGCGCGGACGTCAACGCACAAGGTGGAGAGTTAGGCACCGCGCTCCAGGCGGCATCGTATGGAGGCTACGGCAAGACCGTCGAGCTGCTGCTAAGCAAGGGCGCGGAGGTCAACGCGCAAGGTGGACTGTACGGCACCGCGCTCCAGGCGGCATCGTATGGAGGCTACGGCAAGACCGTCGAGCTACTGCTAAGCAAGGGCGCGGACGTCAACGCACAAGGTGGAGACACCGCACTCCAGGCGGCATCGTATAGAGGCTACGGCAAGACCGTCGAGCTGCTGCTAAGCAAGGGCGCGGATGTCAACGCGCAAGGTGGACGGTACGGCACCGCGCTCCAGGCGGCATCGTATGGAGGCTACGGCAAGACCGTCGAGTTGCTGCTAAGCAAGGGCGCGGATGTCAACGCGCAAGGTGGACGGTACGGCACCGCGCTCCAGGCGGCATCGGTTGAAGGCCACGTCAACACCGTCGAGCTGCTACTACAAAAGGGCGCAGATGCCAACGTGCAAGGGGGATGCTACGGCAACGTTCATAACAGAGCAGCATTTAATGGGCGAACAGAGCTACTACGTCTGTTATTAACGGGAAATAGAGCTGGCCAAGACTTAAGAGATGACCAGGGAAGGAGTGCTCTTCACCTTGCTGCAAGGGGTGGTCGCATCGACACTGTGGACAGTCTTCTAGCACTTGGTATGGATATCAATGTAAAGGACATGAGAGGAGACCAAATCTTATCGTATGCGGCGTCCGGAGCTTCTGCTTTAACGGTACAAAAGATTCTACAACATCCTAGCCTATGCGTTGAGGAGAGTGATGGTTGGTCACCATTACATTGGGCGTGCAGGATTGGGGATGCTGAAGTTCTTCGATTATTAATTGATAGGGGATTCCAAGGACATGTTGTCCGAACTTCAGAGCCGCAGGCCTTGTGGACACCTTACTCCATTGCTATATTCCATGGTAATCGAAAGCTTCTGTCCGAGTTGGGAAATTGGCGAAGTGATCTGCTCACGTGTGAACATACACTATTAGAAGCCACGCAAATTTTCGCGGAAAAAGTGTCTACCAAAGTAGCCGAGAAAGTGCCAGGTGTTATTTGTGATAGCTGCGAGCATGTAAGCACTCTATACTCTTGTGAAGGAATTTATGCTCACTATCTAGGATATCTACGGCCCGAGATTTCATTGTGTGATTTGCCCCGATTTTGACTATTGTTTTATGTGTAAACTTACAGCAGACAAGAGTCACCCGGGTCATGAGTGGGAGAAGACCGAAACTGAGTAAGTCGAATGATTAGCTTCCTTCATACCCACGTAAACGCGCCTAAAGGAGAACGTGTGTAAAATACGGCCACCAGGAGCTCATAGCTCCAATATAGAAAAGAGTAGTCCGAAAGAACGTCTTTGTTAGCTGGAAGCAGGTGAAAAAGATGAACCGACGAGCACTGGCAGGGAGGGAGAAGGCGCTTGGGAAGGAGCACTGTTGCCTTGCTTGATTGCCATACCAGCGAGAACAGTACAAAGAGGTGTCACTCCTCTACCAGAGAGTGAGCACTAGGGTATGGGAAGGCACTTGGATCGAATCGTCCGATTAGGAAAGCATGTCTCAAGCACTACTCTTCGTTACTGAGAAAATTCGCTTAACGCACGCCCTCACCTGACGCACGATTTTTGGTGTTTCAACCTACAACTTTTAAGGCTATACAGCTCTATATATATCGTAATTTGATCTAATTTTTTGGAGTAACAATCAATCGATTACAGAAACTTTTATGCGATTGTCAAATTAATTGCGATACCTCTTAGGGAGGTTGATACGCCTTGTGCGGCGCGATCGAGCAGGGGTGGGAGCAGCCATCTCCACCACCGATTCCTCATCACTATCCTCCTCATCCTCCTCCTGCTCATCAGTAGATGTTTCTGGCGTAATTGCCTTTAATTTGCCTTTATATTTAGAGTCCTTTATATATAGAACTGAAGGCTTATTAGCTAGCTTACGCGCCTGTATTTCAGCCGCTGTTTAGAGCTTAATTTCTTTTGTAATTGCGCGATTACGTTTCCTCTCATCTAGCATGTGAGCCTTCTTAGCCTTCTCAGCCTCCTTACGTATCTGATCTGCCTCCTTTTGTTATTATAGAGCCTTCTCATTAGCATCCTTTTGTGCCTGTTGATCGCGAGCCTCCTGTACTTTGTTTGGTGACCAAAAGATTGCACCGCTATTGTATTAAGGGGGTGCTTTGAGTAGGAGAGCCTTGCCACGCTGTCGCTTCTTTTTCTTATTAATTAGGGCCTCTCGGAGTCGATTATTCTCACTTTCTAGTAGTATATTGCGCACTGATATAGAGTGGATAGTTTGACTGAGTTGGCGAGAGCGTTTATCATAAATATCAGTTATAACCTTGCGTAGAAGTCGCTCTATTTTTCTCCAGTCTCCAGCGCTGGGTACTGAGCTAGAACTTTTACTTGAAGAAGGTGGATTGTCCTAATCTTAATTAAATCGAGATAAGACTCTCTGTGGATTAAAAGGATGGAGCCTATACTTTTTAAAGGCTGATAGGATTGTTTTTAACTTAAAAGAGGCTTGCCAGGCCTTATTAAATAGGTAGAAGGAATCTCTTTTAGAAATAGCTGATAGACCTTAACATTTATCTATAAAATCGGCTAGGGCGGCTGAGTAAGCTAATAAGAGAGGTTTGAACATACAAACGTTAAGAGGCTGTAGCGTATGGGTTAAATGAGGTGGATATATTACTAGTAGGATCCTATTATCATCGCAATACTTTATAAAATCCATTGTAACGTATAATCCATGGCTATCTAATATTAAAAGTCGATAAGATTAACGGGCCTTAGTTTTTGTTTCGCGATTAAAGACCTATTTAAGCTATCTCAGCCCTAAATCGTTATTCGTCCATCCACTTAGTAATAAGGCAAAAAAGGCCTTATATACTGCAGGATCAAAATCCTGTAACTAGGTGTCTTATATCTTTCCAGAAATAGCCTAATAGATTAGTGCAGGCGTAAGAGACTTCCGTCAGCGCAAATACAGGCAATTATAGTTATCCACTCGCGATTGCCGTCCTAGATCATCTACCGTATGCCTCCTTCATATCTCCTTTGGGAGAACACCCGCTTCATCCTTGCCAGTATACAA
>Ga0307515_10003962_pt1 | contig 30888 bp, 35 predicted proteins | sample 17_EM_MG_FD_194513 | JGI IMG/M metagenome (GOLD analysis project Ga0307515, IMG submission 194513) | Populus trichocarpa ectomycorrhiza microbial communities from riparian zone in the Pacific Northwest, United States - 17_EM | ecosystem: Host-associated > Plants > Roots > Unclassified | place...
GCAGTGCCCCTCATCTCATCGACCATGACAGCCCTGTGCCAGGTGTGTACTCCGTAATATTGTGTGCGATGATCCCAACTGAACCGACTTTTGGCAGCGGTTTACCTCGACCTCTCGAGCGAGCTGCAATTCATCTCGAGCTCCCCATCCCCCTCCCATCGTTCCTGCGACATTCCCCGCCCTCCCTCTCCAGCCTCATCCGTCTCTTCTGTATCCACCACCACTTCTAAAATCAACTACAACACACGCTCCCTCTCACGATCCGAGATTCATATACCCCAAGATGCCTCAGATTCTCCTTTCGCTAGAAAGCGTCCTCCAATGCTCCGTCTTACCTCCCCAGACCGCGAACTCCCGCAATCTATATGGACCAGAACGAAATTAGATACTGTTCCTGGGTCTCCCCCTGCCACGAGGGATATCAACTCCTCTGAATCCTCTCTGGTTTTTGACAACCCATACGGAGACTCCACAGATTATTTGCTCACTCCACCCGTAACTCCAGGTACACCATCGCTATCTCGTTCCTACACCCTCCCCGTACCAAGCAGGGGACCAGTTTCTTCGCCCTCCATCGATACCTCCGAACCTACCTTCATGGTCACTTCGGAAGCTGCCACCCGGCGATTGAAGATGGAACGGATAAGAAAACGTTTGGGTGAATGCGTGCCCGCCGAGGCAGTTTTCCCTCACGAGCCCGGGGATGACGGGGATTACGTGGAGGTCATCACGGAAAAGAAGCCCACACAGGTCAACGTCGACGTCCGCCCTAGGTGGAAATCTTCTTCCGCTGTTGTGGCGTTTGATGTCGTTTACGAGTGCCCAGGCAATCACGGTGGCGAGGGCCTTGCAAATGGGCTGAGTTTGGCTCCCAGAACTTCCAAGAGTCGGATTCCCACAAATTCCAGGAGCTCGAATACCGCTTTACCCAGACGGTGGGGAAAACTTGTCAAGAGGACGAGAAGGGAGTCGTGTTTCTGAGGTGGAAACATCGCCTCCCCTTTGCTGGGTCCCTTCCATTCCGCGCGTTTTTTTTTCTTTTTTCCCGCCCTTTCGTTTAACCGAGGGCTACCCGATTGGTCCCCCTCCCTCCCCATTGAACACCTTTTGCAAATCCATTTTGCATAGGAGCTTAACTATGCTGTATATTATTCGCGTTCGTTCACACCCCTCCATTGCTGTAATCACCACCCCCACCGCCGTTATCTATCCCCTATTTGCCACGAACCCCCCATTCCTCGGTATCACGTAGGATGGATGAATCCGATGCCTTGTCGGCTGTTGTACATACACTAGTCCCCACACTATCCCTATTGTTACATTACTGGTACCTATGAGGAAGTTTGGTTTTTCCCGCGATGTTGCGGGGATAACGTGTGTCGCTTTGGATTCTTCGGTATGAATTCACCAACCATGAGGCATCATGACACATTCACTGAACCCCGATGCCCTTGGAGGGGTGTGCGACATCCTGACCCACTCAGATGAATGGGTGGCGAACGTCCTCGCGTGGAGAGTAGACTGGTCGCCTGTCAACACGCCCCATTCTCGTCGTCGTAGGCACGGAAATCGCCGTTGGGAACGGGAGCCCGCTTTGAGGTCCTAAATTTTTGGAATGGTACGTGAGAAGCGGCGACGTTGTTTGCGAGACTGATGCTCCAAGGCGGCGACCTGGACTGGCCGCGTTTCGCACCAATTGTACCATCAAAGTGGTTGGCCGTGTTGGCTAGCAACCCTTTGACTTCAAGCTTCAATACTAACTCCTTCCGACATGGTCAACCGTCTCCCGGCTGCGTTCCATCTTCGCCAGGTTCTGTCGGCGCACTTGGCAAGTGTTCATTCAATCTTAACAATCCCGTCCCGCTAAATGGTTCTCAAGGGTGGCAATACCTAAAAATACAGGACTGGCACCCCTTCAGGGTAAGGTCGATGTATAGTCCGCTCCACGTGGTTAAGGTGCCCGTCGAACGCAAAGGTCTCCCTTCGTTTCGCAGCGGCTGAAGGAGACCCTACAGATCTTTGGGTCCGTAAGGATCACAATCTTCGGAGTGACCAAATCCCACCCCTCCCTCTTTCCAAAACTGAGACAGGTGAGAGGGGGGTTTCTTGTCCGCTCAAGACCCTGTTCATGCGCCTAGGGATCAAAGAAGATGCGTTTCCAACATTTGTTTCGAATTCACGAAGCGTCGATTCAAATGGCGAATCCACAATGTCGTCGCTGGGCCTCCAATTACCCCCCAAGGCTTTGGCTCATATCTGGTCTTTCAAGGCATCGAGGTCGGAATGATGCTCGTTTCAGGAGGACGGACATGGAAGCTTGGGCATCACAGAACCTCAGGTTGGGTAACTGGCTTTCCCCATCGTTTCCAGCTTCTAACATCGCACGTGTGCATTCACTATCCACAGATCCCAAAAAAAGATCCAACAGAAAAATCTTAAAATTCAAGCCCCCGAGGCCGCTTCTACGGCCACCTGGACGCGTTGACCGCGATCAAAGGGGGCGACGCCGTCGGTTGAGGTGCTTCGCAAATTTTTACCAGGGGCTCTGGGCCATACACTCTGTTCGGGTAGACCCCTGTTTTACGTCGGGTTTCATCACGGAGGGCGGAGCGCGAGCGCCTCGGTTCAATGGCGGCTGAAGTCGGTACGCCTATACAACGTTCGCTCGTAAGACTGATAGAAACGCGCTGAAAAAGATCAGCGCGTGTTGTTCGTTGATCAAGGACAGGATTCGAACTTCCTCGCGTGGCATGCCATTGACTGTTTCGCTTATCTCCGCGGCTTTTTACAACCTCGTCCTAGCACGATCAAGCTTCCTCACCGCCGAATCGCCATGTACCTCTATTCCGATGTGTCTGCTGCTGCTAGCGTCGCGATCGCGACCCTCAACCAGATCGGTGTCACCTCGTGTTTCGTCGGTGGGATGGCTTGTAAGCTTTACGGGAACGATCGGACTCCAGGGGTGCGTCCCGCCACACTCCGCCACACTCGGGGGAGTGCTAGGATGCTACTTGTACAAGACCCTCGCTTACTGAAAATCCCTTCAAGGACATCGATATCCTGTGCCTCGGGTGTTCGTGGGATCAGGAGGAACTAAAGCGGCGACTCGTCGCAGCCAATACCTCATTCTACCTCGTTCCCTCAAAAACCCCCGGCGCCACCTATAAAGTTCTGTGGTATCGCAACTACATCGGCAGTAGATGCAAAGTCGATCTCCTGCTCCCTGGGATCATGGGAATTCCTTCAGTCCCAACCTCAGACATCGAACACCCAGAACCCGGAAGACCATGCGCCCCGTTCACGCTGGTGTTTCTGCTGAAACTGCAGGCGTGGGTACAGCACCGCGATTCCGAGGAGTTGAGGTTCAGGATCAAGGCAAGTACGGATGTGTTGGACCTTAGGAGGATGCTCCCTATCGCGCGTATGAGGGGTCTCACCATCCAGCGTAAGGAGGGGTATTTGCCGTCTTTGTTTGTGGCGTCGGCAGCGTTGCGTGTGAAGAGGTTCGTGCAGGAATACCCGGAGACACTGCATGAGTGGAGGGCTTTGGGCTTTAGGGTTTAGTGTGTAAGATGATGGAATTTCTCGAATCCCATACGACCGTATCGAAATGCGTCTCCCAGGGTTACAAACCCAGATATACACCGATGTCACTCAGCAGCTGAATTTGTTCAAATTTGTTCAATCTGGGAGATCAGTCAATCGGTGGTACAGCGAACAAAGGGGGAAGAAAGGTGGAAAAAAACATGAGGGGGTCAATTCCTTCAGTACGATATCGTGATATAAAAATGCCTGGGTGAAAGCGTCCACGAAATGTTATCGACAGAAGATAAGTAAGAACCGACAAAAATGAAAAAAAAGGTTGTTGGTCCTCTTAAACAAGTCTCTTCGTTATCCGATTTTCTCAGTCCTCCAACCTTGTCGCGAACCTCCCGGATTCATACCCAACCCTCTCTGGGGGGCTAGTTCCCGGCCCTCCTCCAATGGGACCACGACCGTTCGTTGCCCCGTTATACACCCCGCTCTGCCTCCTATCATCTTCGTTCAAATACGTCGACAAATAATCAAAGTCATCATACCCTCCGGGCACCGACTCCCGAGGCCGAGAGTCCCCAGGTCCCAGCGGTTGTTCACTGTTTGTAGTCAGGTTTGGGAAAGGCGAACTGGTCGAGCGGGGTGTTCCAGGGCCACGAGGACCCCCGAGCAGGTTCGTAGGGATCCCAGGAAGCGTTTTCTTCCTCAAATTCAAGGGAGTGGTGCTGTTATCCGGGTTTCCATCTCCGCTATCGTCGTCAGCTCTCTCCCGACTCGGACTTCTGCCAGGGCTCGGTCGAAAACCGGCGGCCAACGAGTCTTGCCGAAGAGAATCACCCCTCGGGTTGGCGTTGTTCGATGGCCCTCCCATCCTCGGTCGTCTGAACGCAGCCGCCGATATCTTCTTTGCGGTGGTCGGTGTCGAGGACGGCGAGCTCAAACTTGATGACATTTGTGGAACTGGCGGCGGTGATGCTGGCGCCATGGAAGGGGAGGGTGGTGTAGAAAGGTTTCGAAGGTACTCCGGCGGCGTACGGTAGGCATCGTCCGATTGGGATAGATCAGATACGGTTGAATTCATGCTTTTTAATTGGGGCGAGGTGCCGACTGGAGGTGGTGGAGGGAGTTGTGACTGATGAGATTGCGGAAGATTAGGAGATGATGCCAACTCGCGTGTCGCCACCGAGCTGGTGAACTGCGGTGGCGGGGGTGGGGATGGGGACTGGATCTGGCCAAACCCGCTACCGTTGTTAGGATGAGAGATATCAGCTCCAAAGGACGGCCGTGGTGAAACACTTTTCCTCCCCGTGAAGGGTAGGGAAGGGGAGGAGAGGGGGGATGGCGAAATGTCCATCTGCTTGCCAATTTCTCGGGCGGCGAGGGCGTTTAGGCTCCTTTCGTCTAACTGACTGAGGCCTTCATCCCCAACGCCCACATTGGGGAGGGGCGGTGTTTCGTCGATCGAAGTGGGGCTTTCAGCAGGACGAACCGATGTGGGTTGATGAACGTATTCATGGGGCTCGGGCATAGGAGGAGATGGGCTCCTCCTCTGGTGCACAGGTGACGGTGCCTCTGGGTACCGAGCTGGAGATATCGACCCCCTCACTGCGAACCCACGAATCAACTCCAAACATGGTGAACGACTAAGCACCAATACGTACTTTCGGTACTCTTACGAGTCTCCTCGGCATACCGGTTCTCGAGTTCCGTGTCCACATCACGGATACTCCCCCACCTAACTTTTCTATCTTCTCTGAAACCACTGCCACCGTCACTAAAGCGCTTTTCGTCGGAACGGCGACTGAGACCGTCATCATTGGTCGGGCTCAGGTAAGATAAGCCAACTTCGTCATCATACTCATCACTGGCCTCCAGAATGTGCGTGGGCACGGGTTTCCTTCCGACGTGTGGCGGACCTGATTGGTTGGGTGGAGCTGGGGCCGACAAGTTGTTGACTGCATAAGATGGGGGCGGTCCGTCTACACTTAAGCGAAGTGGTTTTTTGTTCCTACTCTTGTCTGAGTCCCAATTGTCCCCAAGGGCCCTAGCAACAGAAGACGAGAAAGTGTCGTCCGTGGAGGGCTTGTGATCAGGGATGAATCCGGATCCAGAGGTGTTGGACGAATGTGTGGGATGGAACGCGGGGGCGGTGGCAGGGGGAGGGTAGCCAGGGGTGAAACCAGATCCCGAACGAATAGAACCTTGAGACAGACGAGGTTTATGGCCAGGGGTAAAGCCAGACCCCCCCTGAGGAGGAAATGGAGCAAACGGGCTTGATCTGGTGGGACTCACTGGTGACGGTTGGTCAAACGAAGAAAGGTGGGTTCGCTGTCCAGGCGTGTAGGTTTGGGGTTGAGGGTAAGGATTGTACTCCCCGAAGTCACTAAGTCCGTGCGGATTTGTAGGCGGGTTGTTGGGGAGTGTGGATGATGAATAAGATTGAGGCGGGTGCGTTGGCGTTTGTCCAACCGTCGAACTAGGGGACGAAGGCGGGAGCCCGGGGATATCACCGATGCGGTACTCGCTGGAGAGTCCTTCACCGACTTCACTGATGAACGAAATTTTGTGGAGTTCTCGTTCGGCCTCGACGACGAGGGGTTCCACCTGAGAGTGACCGGAGTAGGTGGCCCGAGGGAGACCGGGCTGGGACTTCTCGGTGGACACATATCCAATAATAGTGCGGCCAAACGTTGCGACAACTGCGCCCTTTTCGCTGCACTCAAGGAGACCGCCGAACAGGATACCCATCCATTCCCTCGCCTTGGTGCGTTTCCAGTCACCAAGGTTGGCTTCCTCGTCCATGATCTCGACGTCGAGTGTGCGGATTTGTTCACGGAGGCTTACCAAGACATCTGTTTGTTGTCGAAGGTTCTTGTTCTCCGGACCCATCTTATTGAGTTTCTTGTCAGCTGAATCGGTTTTAGACGTGAGGGATTTTCTGCGGCGGTGCATCTCGTCGAGCGCCTCCTCCCTGGTACGGACGGCTTTCAGACATTCTCGAATGTACGCGATATGGGAAGCGAAAGAAGCGATTGATGAAACCCAATGGTTTAATAGGGTCGCGCATGCGGAGAACGTATCCTAGGGTGCCCTCGTTGATGGCTGCATGTGACCGATAAGATGACTGTTAGACGTACCCCGAGGTCTTCGCCTTCACCGCTGGCCCACGTCCGCAGAGCTTCGGAAGATTTTCCAAAGTCTGTGCTGAGTTTCTGAAGACTGAAAACGGGAGGTTGGAATTAGGATGGTTAGTGTGGAGCCATGAACGCACGATTGCAGGACGAGTTTCTCAGTCGCAATAACCTCCTGAAGGGGTCTTAATTCTGGATTCCTTGCCAGGGCAGGGATGGTAGAGTTGTGGGCTAGTTTTGTCGCTGCAGTCTTGAACATGATGGTTGTCGTGATCAAGGGTTAGAACGCAGCAGCACGCAGCAGATCCACCAGGCCCACTGATATTTGTCCTGGCGTCATCGCTGGGTATTACTCCGGCATTATACACGTAGAAGAGAGAGAGATTCGCTTCAACCCTAACAGTCATCTCTCTATATCCAGCCGAATCTGATTATCTCGAATCAGGGGACCCTAGGACAACCTAGTAGGATTCGAATATTCGTTGACAGTTCTTGTCACCAGTCACTCCGGAACCCCCTCACAGACCCTCTTTTCACTCACCCTCTGTTAATGCCTCACCCATGACTACCGCCTTGTCCGTGTAAACGAGCGCAGGTATCCGCCCACGACGACCGACAAGATAGCAATGTCAAATGACACCCAGAGAGCTGACCAGATCGTCTACCACTTCTACACCAAACTCGTCCTCGTAGTTAACGACGCCAGGTCTCCTCAGGAGACCAATGGACAAGCAAAGATTGACAAATGGGTGGGCATTCTCGCCTCTTTCTAATCCTCTCTGGGGCACTCCATGCTCATTCGTGTGCCCATGTGTCTCCGCTGCACTAGTTCAACCTCGAGATTCCAGAATCCAGTCCCTTCAAGGATAATATTCGTCTCTACCGCACAGTCTCCACCGCTCAGTCGACGCCACCATTCGAGCTCCAGGTCCTATTGTCCATCCCAGAACTGAACAATAACCAAGTACTCGTGCATGTCGCCCCGGACTCGTCTCGTGTGCGGGTAGACCCTCCACCAAAGTTTATTCTACTCGAGACCTGGGCCATCAACTTCGTTCCCGGCGGCTCTCAGTACTCGGCCGACGTAGCACCGTCCACCATATACAAACTTGGCATCGCCCTCTTTCGGAGCGTCTACGCCTTGCTTCGTATTCTACCCACGTGGAAGGTACACCGTTCGCTTAGGAGGAGAGTCGGTGGAAGCGCTGGCGCCTTTACCCTCCAACTTCGTCTTCGAAACGAAGGCCCGGGCGACCGGATTTTAGCCTTCAGTAAGTCGCAAAACATAGCAGCGTGCCGTCATTCGATCTGTTTCGTACTGACTCTGAATCTTATATAAGACACGCCGTTAAGTGCCAACTCCCCACCGTTAGCAACAGACACACACGAGCTTCCTCCCATCCCCCATCCCATGGGTACCCTCTCGCTCAGAGCGACCTACCTCACTCAACCCCACTTCCGATTAGATGATCTAGAGTCATTGCTCTCTTCACGATTCTTGTCGTTAGATGAAGGTCCCGAGTTCACACCCACTTTAATCAAGAACCAGCCACGAGATTCACTCTCGACTTCGCCGTCTGGCAGCCTTCCCCTTCGGACAGCCCTACCCAGATCTCCTCCGACCACTACCGCAGATCGCTTTGTCCTTCCACCGACCCACAACGTACGGACCAATTTCCCGAGCACCGGAGGCATAGGCGCCCTGAGCATCAGTCCCGGCAAAGGTGGTCTTGCGCAGTCCCCTTCGCTACGCCCGCGAACGCTTTCTGGCCTCGACTCCGGCACAGCGTCGGGTGTTTCTGAAACTTCATCCTCAAGGCGTTCGATTGGCTCCACAAGGGAAGACCCACAACTTGCCTCAAGGCTACGGCGGGAGAGTTTGGGTTCATCACCTGGTTCACCCTCACCGTTATCCGCACGACGCCCTAACATCTTCAAGGCCTCTACGTTATCAATTGCTACATCACCGTCGTTGTCGTCACAACCACCATCTCTTCGTCATAATTCTCCGCTTTCCGGCCGGTCCCTTCCGTCTCGACCACTGCCACAGTTGCAAATAGGCCCTCAGAAGTCCCCATCAATACAAGCGGTTCCCCTTCCTTCTACAAGAACCTTATCCTCTCCGGTATCGGCAATAGCCAAGTATTCGCCACCGTTCCCGCCTTCGAACCTCAGCAAGACCGAGGAGCGGAGGAGTTTGGATAATGGGGTTGGGGGTGGAATACCGAATCCTCCTACAAGTGGGAAGTACTCCAGCAGCTTTAGATACCGATACGCCGCCAACGCTGGCGGCGGAAGTGACGGGAGCCCGGGTAGTGGTCCAGAACGCAAGGAAATAGAGCGCCCGTCGGTAAGTAACAGAATCTGTCTTGTTCCCCCCATGCCACGACATTTATATACCGCCTTCCAGAGTACCTCGTACATGAGTAACAACACTGACGACGACGACATATCCGCGTTCGTCCAAGATATCGACGCGCGCAAACCTCTGAGGAGGGCGTTATCAGACCGCCGAAGGCATCCCCCCGGTGCGAATCCTGAACGTGCAGATGATCTTCGATCACAACCTCCCGGAGGAACCCAAGATGGAAACTCCGCAACCAGGATCAATGGCGAGTCGTCAGGCGCTGGTATCAACGGGACAAGGGAGCCGATGTTGACGAATGTTTCGGACGTGGATCAAAGATTGAAAGAGATGAACGATGCGTTCACGGCGAGGCTAGCGGGCTTATCTGGTACTACGCCGTCCCCTCGAACAGGTGGAGGTACTAGGGGTGGTGGTCTTGACAGCAGGGATAGGAGCGGATCCCGCGAGAGGGCGCTGACAACGAGGGGTGTCGTTCCACCCGAAATTTACGATCCCCTGTCGGTTGTGGGGGCTTTGAGGATGAGACCCCGTCCTAGCAGCATGGGAAGCGTCAGAAGTGGGCTGAGTATCGGCTCTGAGGAAGTGATTGGGAAGTTGGAGCTGGAGGATAAGAGGAGGAGCAAAGGAGCGTGAACGAACTCGCCTTTGCCCTTCTGCTCTCCTTGTTTCCCTGGTGTGTCACGTTATGATCTCATGCTTCTCCATTTCCTGGCTCTGTTGTTGGTCCGGTTTCGTGGGTTTATTCTCGGATAATCTCTGGCCTTTTTACCAACATCAACTTTTCATGTTCGTAGATCCAATCACCTCTTTCCATCCTTTTCCTCAGCCGGTCTCCCACCCTTGTCCCCAACATCATCCACTTTATGCCCCACCCATTCTTGGTTCACATGGGATCCATGACTGCTTTAGCTATCTATTTGGCTTCTGGACGTTCATGGAATTGGGCGGTCCAGAGGTCGTTAATTTTACTCGTAAACTCTCATCCATTTTCTCAATCCGTATCCTCTCATCTGTATTTTCTCCGCCCTCACGCCTCCCATATCCTCTCGCTTTTCCTCCTGTTTCCGTTTTTCTGTTATCCGTCTGTCTACCGTTTCACGTTATGTAGCACGTACACTTATGTCCTGGCAGCTCTTCCCTTTCTCATCCACAATCATTACATATTGATGTCTACTATCGTCCATATACAACATATTCACTGCTCACCGGCTCCCTCACTAGAAAGGTACACAAACAACAGGGATCGAATTCGCCAGAGCTATGGTGGGTCGTGTATCGTACAACGAGGTGCAAAAGATGAAGCAAAGAGAATGTAGATAACCTTCCTACCCAGGGTTTTCGAACAGGTCCTCCTTATCATATCAACATCCAACGTCTGCTTAGTTCAAGCAGGTTTGGTGATAATGAACCTTGTCAGATATTCGACCAGTCTCGAGGTCTCTTCTCCAACTGGCCGAATCCACTCGGGTGGTAGCAAGAATCCGTACTGGAACCAAATACGCGTCAGAAAGGAGATGTGAGATGCGCAGCGCCAACCATTCAAACTTACGGTTCCGGTGTCTCGGAGATGAACTGCATAAGAGTATTTGATGCCCCTCCTTTGATACATCCAGTCGACGGCGTTGCCGGGGGCGCTAGAAGAGCGAATTGAGTCAATATTGCGAGAAGGGGATGTGGCATTGGGAGTCATACATGTAGAGCTGTGAACATAGCCTTCCAGCGGTGTAGGGGACTGCGTGGACCTTACTTATAGCGGACGCAGCGCCAGCAGCAGCTTCCAGCTGGTCCTCCCCATCTTTCGGTCTTCGTTTGCATGAGAACGAGTAAGGGGATGAGACTAGCAGAGCCATGCGATTCAGTGGATCTGACGGAGGTAGTTGCGTACGGAACTGCTAACCCATTTGGCCGTAGCTCCGAAGGTCCAGGAACACGTCGAGATGAGGGAGGGTCCAGGCAAAGTTTGCAATGTTATTCGTCTCGGGGGTCTGGAACGGCCGACTCCCCGCGTACAACTGATCGCAAGCCCCCCCAGTGCCCCCGTTGGTAGGTTTCCATTTGTATTCCTGTGATCCCCAGATAAGAAGCCAAGTCACATCTTTTTCAAGGTCAGCGGGGCGATCTCACCCAGTTTCTATTCATATCGATACCGGCACATTTGTCACCTGGCGAGAGGTGCTGTCGGGTCTTGTACCTACAATACGATCGTTAGCGTTGTGATCGCAGATCTTGTCACGGGGAAGGTAACGTAATACCAGAAGCGGTCTGAGGTCCACGAGTATTGATATCCGTCAGGGTTCGCGACTGGGATGATATAAAAGTCCTGCAAGTTCGGGATCAGTGTGGTCACAGGACCACGCGACAATTGGAGCCGTACGTAGTTGTGGAGAAGGCCATTCAACGAGTAGTGTTCTGAGGGGTCTGCGACGAGCCCATGGGCGAGGTACAGGGATGTAGAGACCGCGATCCACTAAGTAGAAGGGATGGGATCAATAATGGTGAATGGGCCGGATATCATTACAGAGCCCGTACCTCCCTGGCGTGTTGCGCACCCATAATAACCACAGCTCCCTTATGCCTCAAGGGCGCCCCATTTTTCCCACTCGGAAAAGATCTTTCAGTGTTTGAGATTTTCAGTGCAGTCATTTCCCGTTGTTCGGCAGTGCGGCCGATGTTGACGAGCTCTATCAAGTCTGGATGTTCCCTGGCCAGTTCGGAAATGAAGTCCTGGATCTCAGAAAACGGGTGATAGGATGAGTGGAAGGTCGAAGCCGTGAATGACATATTCCAGGCCGTTGCATCGACTCCAACGGGGTCAAAGTCGGGCACCAGGAAGTCCTCGAATGGTAACTTTATGGGTGATCGAATCGAGTTGGATGGGAAGTAGATATCGACATGGGTCAGGGTAGCTTGCCAGACATCGAGGCCGTGAGTCTAGGGCAGGCTTATCTTTAAGCGTATCTGAGACCTTTGACACACGAGTACACACCTGTGCCTTGAGCAACGCCCCTTCGAGTTGAGCAGGAGAAGTAACGTTGAATCGCCTCAAGACAGGAGATCCCTTGACATCAAAGACAGTCTGGTCCCTCGCGGAGTTGGAGGGGTCGCTCAAACAGAGACTTGCGAAGAGGAGGCACCAGAGAGTGTTGCCGAACATGGTGACCCAAGAAGCAAGGGAACTTTGCCCTTAATGGAAGTTGTTTGGCAAAGCCCTTAAAACCAAACAAATGCTTATCACACGTGATCATCGGAAAAACATGTCGAACCTCATGGGGCCGTCATGACAGATCGTGACAGTCAGGACGACGTCAAAACGGCATCACGACGTTCGCGATAAGTCAAAATGCGCTCACGATGTGCAAAATTGATCATTTGTTTTTCCGACGATCGCTCCTTCCACTGTCCAAGAAATCGAATGCACATTGGGACGGTGGTACATCATTGTAGGCATCTATCTATAGTCCGTGCTGTCTTTACCCGTGTATATTCAAAGTCGGGGAGGAACTGGGGTCTGCGAACGTTCTCCGGGTGCATACTTGGCCTGTGCGAGGATGATAACGTTAGTGACCGCGACGAACAAGAAACGAAAGAGCCAAACCATCTCATTCTCCTTCTTGGAGAACCCACACTTCTCGTAAAATGCTGTGCAAAAGTGCTGAATGAGGAGAACTTCGGTTTCTAAACAGATGGGCTTACGTATGTTGTTGTCGCTGCAGTTCAAGATAGTCTTGTATGCTCCAAGGTCCTCGCTGATACCTGTCAAGGCCTGGATAATCCTCAAACCCAGCTTCTTGCCTTGCTGGGCTTTATCCACCGCGATGTCCTCGATATGTCCGACGGTTCCCAGACCTCGCAAGAACTTCTTCTCCATGAACACAGTCCCAGTACCCACTACTTGGTCATTCGCCTTGGAAATGATGACGATTGGGAAGTATATCTGGTTGGATTTGAGTCCTTGGGCGCCGCTTGCTCGGGTGGGCGTAGGGCGGAGTAAGCCGCCTGAAGATGGGGTGGGCGTAGATGCGGTGAACTTCAGGGCGTTGAAGTGGTCCAGCCATGCGTCATAACCTGGATCCGGGGCATGCGAAAGAACTGAGAGAACTTGGATGTGACCTCTGTGGTAGTCTGTGGAGGATAGCGGCCTCATCTATAGGTGTCACGAAGGGGGTTAGACCATAAGACTGAGATCAAGGGAACACCGGTATTAACGAACATGGAGGTCTTCTGGTAATGCTGCCCTCACTTCAGCTGGGATGAATTCTGTCGGAAAAGCGAGATCCAAGTCCTTATCATCTGTGAAAGTGGGGGAGGGGGCAATCGCAGTGGTCATGGTGAGAGATGGTGGTCGTGAAGGAACGCAGAGAATGCCCAGCAGCGTTGACCTCCATGTAACCTGTCATGTTCGTCCTCACCGCACCAAACCAAGCCATGCACGTGCGGGGCGCACCTCCTTCTAGATCAAGTGTTACAATTTTCCATGCCCGAAAATAAGATACAGGACTCCCATGCTATGTGCTACAAGAACTTTGAACGAATATATACCTTATTTCCCATGCTCATCACCACACGCCCAACATACTCTGAGAGATCTCCTACTCGACGCTTCAGTATGTTTCGACGAGGTCAGTAAAATGAAAGCTTACCCTTAGTCTCCCAAGGTTATGCGCAATGGCGACGTTGACGATCGTCTTCAACCTCCGCCTCGTGTCGGACTTGCTCGCTGTGAGTTGATAGCTTCCAGAACAGTGACAATGCCTGGAGATGTTATCCGATTGGAGCTGTTTACATTTTGAGCAGCGCAGATCCTGGAGTGCAGCTCGTTTTTCCAATTCATGGGCGAGTTGTACCAGCGCCAGCTCTATCCCGGTCCTATCGTATTCACCACCACACCTCCCACACCTCCACTTCGCGTTGATCTCGGTGTTGCCAGGAAATAACTCGGGGTCTCGGCAGAAGTCAAAGTCTCGAATCCCGTCGCAATGACGACAAGGGACGCTTGAGAGTTTCAGGGGCTCACAAGGATTTCTGAATGTAGCCTCGGCAGCGAACTCTCGCACCCCGATGAGCTCGAGCACATTGCGCTTGATCAATCCGGCTTCGACGTGGTATTCTTTGGCGAGAGCTATGACCGCGCACACAAACTTGGTGTACTCGAGTGAGGGGTTTGAGAGGTGAAGATGGGATCCAGGGAGGAGGGGAAAGTCCCATTCGGCAAGTTCCTCTTCGTCCATCAGAGCCGTCCTATGGCGCTCGTGGACGCTCCCAACGGCTTTGAGAAGCTTCCGGGTGAGGCGCTTCGCAAAAAACTCCCTTGTCAAATCGAGTTCTTGGGTTTTACCCGCGTCGCGTTGCGTTGCGTCTGGCGGACCGCCGTTAAGAACTCGTTTGGGAACCCGCTGAGTCGCGTTGAGCTTCTGGTGTATTCGGAACATCTCGGTGATAAAGTATCGAATCACGTTGGAGAAGTCCTCTTGAATGGGACGAGGGAGGAAGGTCCCGATGTTCCACCGCATCTCCATCACAATTTCATCTGGCGGGTCGATGGCGAGGGGATCTTCACAAACGACGCCTCCGAGGTTAGCTTCGTCCATGAACAGAAGGAAATCGTAGAATCGGTCCGTCTGGAGGTAGATGTGTTGGAACAACTCGTGGGAATTGACCGCCGATAGGATGTATGTTGCATAGGCGTGTGCCGTTCCGGGTGGTTTGGAGGTGACGAGAAGTAGCCGAGTGAAATCCGCGTAGATGACATTTGCTCCCAGCCTCCTCAACTCCGCCAGCATTTGGATGAAGGTCTTGCGCATCAGTCCTCGGATGAACCGGTGCATACCAGGATCGTACATGTGAGACACATTTGAACTGACCCACCGCCAGAAGTGATCTAGCGTTATGGTGGCAGGACTGTCGAAATTCCCTCGGACTTTATCCAGCAACCAAGTTTTGACGATACCGCGGAGGATGCTGAAGGCGTGCGGGGACATCGTTGTCTCGCCGAGTGTCATGGGTCGCTGGTCGCCGTTCGCAAACTCGTCTAGGGTGTGTGACGAGTCGAAGGCGGTCGCCCCTCCACTCCCTTCGAGCTCGTTGACAACCACCGAATGAAGGACAGAGTTGACGGCGAGGTTCCTAACACTGATCTCCAGGCAAACGTTGGAATAGCATCCGGGGGATACAAACTCTGAACTCTGTATATCGTCCACAGGTTGCAGGTCTTCTTCGACGCCACCGAGATCGGGGCGTGATCCAGGAGACCACCAGAGAACGATGTCTTGCTTTACCAGGCGACGGGCAAAAGTCACATCCGCAAGGAATAACGGCTGGTCTCCGTCGATATTTCCCACAGGCACGTCGAAGTAGTCCGCCAATGAAACCATCCGGTCCAGCCACTGCCCAAGGCCTAGGTAACGAAGGATCATCTTTTGCGCTACAGCGCTCTGCCACGGGAACACGTCGAGGGAGTGTGGTCCTTTCGTCTGCGGTAAGGTAAGGGTGGGGAACTTTGCCAGTGCGGGGATGTTGCGTTCGAAGTAAAACCTATCCTTCATGGATGAAATCACCATGGTGTATGATCGATCTCCCTGTAGCCCAATTTCTCGCGAGACAGCTTTGAGGGCAGTAACTTCATTGCTGTGATAGTTGGTCGTGAATTCCTGCGTGGGCAAATATTCAATGGAGGTGCATCCCGCAGTGAGTTCCGCCTGCTTCTCGAGAAGTTGTTCGTAGGTCTCGGAGAGTCGAGGGATGGGTTGACGACGAGTGGCTGGGTCGACTATATGAAGTTTGACCGGTCCATCGGGCGTGAAGAGAGCGAACACGTGCACAGGTGCGTTGGAAGAACATGCGTGGTAGAGGAAGATGTACTCTCCGACTTTTCCTCCGTCCAGGTACGTGCCAGAAGCGTCCGTGACCGAGTCGAGTTGTCCCAGGTCCAACCCAGTTGTCCGGGCGCTATAAAGTGTGACGCCAAACTCCTCAACGCTGCACGTTTTCCCCAGCTTCATGACCGCGCGAAGCTCGAGAGGAACCTTGATTTGTTGTCAGTATGTTCACCATACTCAGCATTTAACGTTCGCACCTGTAACTCGAAGACCCCATCAACATTTGGTTCATTTGTCAGGTTGACAAAGTGCTCCTGGCTTTCAATGTACAGCTCCTCGCGCACTGAGAGTTTGTACAAATTGAGACAAGGGCGGTCGTGGGGCAGGGTGCGGGTGACCTTCTGGGCGGAGTACTCGCCGGTTTCGAACTGATCTTCTTGGGGGGTCCGAAGATGGACATAGAATTCCCGTGGAATGCGAAGGGGAACTAGGTGGAGCTCCCCCTTCACCGAGAGCCACAAATCGAATCGTCCTGGGCGATCACCTTGGCGAATTTGAACAATATCCCAACGGTGCATCGTTCTGAGATTGCGATTTCCGAATACCCTGGACGCTCCCTCGGCAGGGTTAGAAGTTCCAGCAAAGAGTTTGCTAAACTGGAGCAACCGTGCGGATTCCAACCACTTGCGGTAGTCCTTCTTCCAGGTGAGGTTTCCACGACGTAGTGCGGGCTCTGATTGCGGTTCGGGAGACTCCTCTCTTATTTCCGCGGATTTCTTCCGTTTGACCACCGCTTTGCGAGGAAGAGGATCCTGAGAAGGGTTACCGAAGTCCTCGATGTCCATCATATCTGCGTGTAATTTCTGCTTTGGCGCACCAGGTTTGAAGAAGTCGGTAACCTTGTGTTGGCGGAACTTGTCATCCAACGCGGCGACTCGTCGATGTAGCCAGTCTGGATGTCGAATACGGGGGACGGGGTTGGGCACCCGCTGCATGGCCGCGGGAATGGTGATGAGTTTCTGGATGACGGAGCCTAGACGCTCGATGTAGTAGCCCCAGTCGAGGATATGACGAAGGTCGAAGTTAATCATACTGTTATCCTTGAGCCATTTACGAAGGTACATCCTCTTCACGCTTTCTTCTGCGGAGAATATCGCGATAGGAATGGCGCGTTCCGTGACGGGAGCTCCCATGGGTCGGGCGGAGATGATGAATTTACAAGCAAGACCTTTGTCCTTCACCATCTGGTCACCCAAAAAATCCGCAAGACGCTTCGCAGTGCTGATGGAGGTAGACTTCTGGCCGGCATACTCGGCAAGAGTCTTGGACATGCTCCTATTTTCGGCGATAAGGTCCACGAGTTCGTCCAGGGGCAGGCTCTCTCCCTTGCTGAACAGGACATCCAGCCAACGATCCGCCACCTCGGCGACGGCAGCGTAACACTCCTCAGTCGTCGTGCCCAGGAGGTACTTCTCAAAGAGTTGGGATTGGAAGATCTTGATAAGCTGGAGCTCTCCTCGTCGTTTCACCTCGAAACCCTTCAACTCCGCGAGACTGCCGTCGTCGTTGAATACAGCATACCGCTTCTTCAGTAGCTTATCCTCCTCCTTGGACGATGGTAAAATCATCGCCTTGTAGGGACCGTCCAATTCGAAGAAGATCGAGTTCTCGCTGTGAACCTTGTAGTCACCGGTGTCGTGATCGTAGTCGTGGTATTGGTGGTTGGTGAATTTGGCATGGACGAGGTGGTTAAGCATAGTGCATGGATAGGAGAATACGATGGATTTCCCGTTGTCCAGTTTGAACTTGAAGTTCTCGGGGAATACGGACGGGAGCATACACCAAATACCGTCGGTATCCAGCTCCAGGGGACGGCCAATCTGTTCGACAAGCTGTCTCGCCATCTGAATAATCGTTGCGCCAGTCAGACAGGTAATGCCAGCCATCTCCATAGAATGCCAACGAGCTCCCTTCCTCATGACGTAGCCGTAGAAGGAGTTGAGAATACATTTGTGGGCCAACTGGAGGGAATCGTAGAGCACGACCATCTTCTTCGCCTCGTCGACCTCCGCGAGGGACTTTCCCTCCGCCACGGCAACATCCAGATTCTTCTTCCACGTCTTGAGCAAGCCCTTGTACTCGTAACGACGGTCTCGGAACCTGCGCACGGTGTCGACGTAGAAGGGATTCTCGCGTTGACAAATGATCGCCTCCCGGTTTTCCACTTTGGTATCCTTGATCTTCTTGTAGACTTTCCGCGAGTAGTCACCGAGACGTTTGTGAAGGAGGGTCGTCTGTTCGCTTTCCGTCAGGTCGGTAAACTTTCTCTGCGGTCCACCAGGTTTCTTCGGCGGGAATGTCTCGTGGTTCAGGGCGTGTTTGATCATGTTAAACTCGTCCCTCCTAGCAGGGAAGAATTCGCCCCTCCACGCCCACGTCATCCGTCGATCGCAAGTCTTCCCTGGTCGATTGTAGTCGCAGACAGCGCATACGCCTTCGTCAACAACGGAATCGGGTTGCAATCGGTTGGACAACATGATGTTTGGATACATGGCAGCGACGTCAAGGTGGTAAATGAGAGGAGTGTCGGTACGGATCGGATTGTCGTGCATCTCCGTGAGCTTGGCGGTAATAGCAGACTTGACCTCGTCGTAGTTCGTGACTTTTTCAAGAGAACATTTAGATTCTTCAACGATGCAGAAGATCAACGCGGAGTCCAGATCATCGATTAACTACGGAGACTGTTAGACCGTACGCAAATAATTGATTCATGGACTAACCTGTCGTACAGCAGAAGGCACGATCTTGAAATGGGCAGGGATGTCGCTGCGGAACACACCCGCCTCCAGGGCTTCCACATGTCCACCGACATATGTCTCTGAAGCCACAAGATGACCCTCGAACATGTTCCCGTGTGATTCCTCGTGTCTGTTCGGCATGATCACATTTCCGCGATAGGCTTCAACCTACGATGATGATTTAGCGGCGTGTTCCGGGATAAAGAAGGGGCATACGGACCATGAGCAAAGTCTCACAAAGGGTACCACTGCCCTTCCGTAGAACCTCGTCTGGGCAGAGCGCAATGATGTTACAGAGGGAGAAAATGAACGGGTGGACGTATTTCATGTAGAGATAGTAGGTTGCGACTGCATCGGATACGGAGTACTGGGCAAGAATTTGGGGTTGTTCCATTGCGTACCTGGAAGCGGGATCAAAACAGGGGGGGAGCAGAAGTAAAATTTGAACGTACGGAGTCATCAACTCTGGGTCGAGTTCAAGGGGGTGATAACCGAGCTTCGCCGTTGTCACAGCCTTCAAACCTTGACTACCTTGTGGAAGGTACGAGTCTCGTTTGACCCAGCGGAAACAATCCATATGCACACAACCTCTGCACTTGTACTCATCTTCCGAATCCTTCTGGAACCCGATTTCCAGAAACATATCGATCCCATGAGCCTTGGATCTGGCATTTAGGAAGGGGAAATCGAAGAAGTCCCCGTTGAACGTAGCCATGACGGTTGGTTTGACCTCTTGGAAGTGCGAAAAGAACCGACGAATCACTGCTTCTTCATCGGGCTCGTTGTAGATGCTGAAGGGACCTTCGTAACCTTCCCTCGGGGTGTAGTCGAAGTCTTCAATGTCTTCGCTTACGATCTCGCGGTTGGTTATGAGGTATCCCTGTCCGTCAATCATGTAAGAGATCATCATAACCTGATCAATCTCCTGGTCTGGGAATTTTAGGGGGGCCTTCGTCGTCTCGATATCGAACGCCATAACGACAGGATCCGCACGCTTGACGCGTTCAGCGACCAGTTTGATAATAGGTTGGCCAGCATCGAATGTAACTGTATACCAGAGGCCGACCCGCATCTCGTTGTCGATTGCAACCCGCAGATAGTAGGGGACGTCGTACTCCCGAATGTCTATGATGGCGTCCCTTGGGTCCCTGTCGCGACCACCGGCCGCAGTACCCCGAGTTTCTGTGTCTGGGTCGTCACCGAACTCTCCGTCGATTTCAATCCTAGTGCTAGCGTCGGCTGTGGCGTTAACCACCTCAGCATAGGCGTCGACAGCGTCGCGTTTCGCGCCGTTCGCGATGGCCAAAGGAGCGACATCACGGCGAACTGTGAGGAGATCTGAGACATTCCTAAAGCATAACTGGAGGTAGAGCCGTTGGTGTCCCATCAGGTGGTTTGGTAGCTTCAGGTCCTCCTTGCGGCGCCGGACGATACGAGAAATGATGCCTTCGTACTTCTTCGTCAGCCACTCTTCAACTATAGTCTCCGTCCCAGTCTGGTTCAATCGCATAAGAGAAGGGCCCCCACAAAACGGTGAGACGCACCTTGGTAGCAATATAGAAGTATGGTTCAGACAAGTAGGTGACCTTGAACATGCCACCGTCATCCTCAATGAAGTAGAAATCGACACCAGCCTTTCCTGACGGCCATTCGGGATCCTTCACCAAAGTCTATCGCGGGATATGTGGTAAGCGTTTGCAACTCAGTTCGGCCAGCGCAGCCGCACGTACAGGATGCATGTTGATCAACCAGCCTTCTCTTCGTGGCCCCTCCAGGATCTTCGGGAATCCGACCCTCTCGTCAACCTCATCGCTCAACCGAACCTGCTCAAAGCGTTCCGCAAGCTGGTTTCCTTCTTCGTCGCGCGTCGGGACATTCGTAGGCGCGTTTGATCCGCCTCGTCCTCTGCCGCGTCCTCGATAACCTCCACCTCTTGAACGGAACGACCCTCCGCCGCGGAAACTGCGACCTCGCGATGAGCCAAATCCGCCACGCGCCATGCCACGGAGAAATCGCCTGCGACAGTGTTGTGTTGGGAGCCGTAGGGCTGTCGCGCAAACAGCAGGATCGGCGAGGTGAAATAATGATTGATTGTGTCGCGTCCCGCCACGATCGCGACGTGACTTGTTTAGGGTAGGCCTTCGGAGATTCCCAGATCATCAAGCACCGGAAGGCTGACACCACCAACGACCCCACCATCCGGATTCCCCCAAGGTGAGTACAAAGCTCTCCAGAAACCTCTCTCAATCGCACTGCCGTCGTCCCTGCGATTCGAACGAGTGGTCCAATGGGCGGGTTGATGGTGTGATGATGATGGATCGCTTGAATCAACTTTGGGTGGGACTGCAGAGACATATGCTGACCGATTTCAATTTGGCTACTTTCTGGTGATAGATGGTGCGTCCTCTTCACACACCGTTGAGTCCCGTTAAGTTCACAGCGAACTTAGAAAGTTGAAATCGACAACTTCTCCCAATTCCGTATCTACCCCAGCAAGGGTAGGCTTTTCGTTCGAGGAGACAGCAAGGTCTGCACCCGGCTCCGCCCAACCATACAGCATTTTATTGACCGAATATTCCAGGTCTTCCGTTTCTCCACCTCTAAGAACGAATCACTATTCCTGCAACGCAAGAACCCCCGTAAGATCTCATGGACCGTCCCCTACCGACGCCTCCATAAGAAGGGCATCACGGAGGAAGTTGCGAAGAAACGGTCTCGAAAGACTGTGAAGCACCAGCGTGGCATTGTTGGTGCTGACATGGCTTCCATCCTTGCGAAGAGGAACCAGAGTACGCAAGTCCGGACCGCTCAGCGAGCTACTGCCATCCAACAGGCGAAGAACGAGAAGAAGGAAAAGGAGGCCAAGAAGACCAAGGTACAGTTCCGTTGTTCGCCTCACAGTGGCACAGGTGTTAAATCTATCCGTGAAGGTCTCCAGGCCTCATGGCACGACGGCACCCAGAATCTCGAAGCAGCAGGCGAAGGGTGGAAAGGGTGGCCGTTAGTGGATGGCTTTGACATGCCGGATTCTTCTTATGCTCTGTCGATACGTATCCCCACGCACAATGCAAAATACATTCATATGTACAAGAGTGAATCGTTCACCGCATTCTAAGGCAATTTGGTGGGCATTAGTAAGGCGTAGCCTCAACTGATAAACTATACAATGCCATATGCAAAGGAAAACCGCATCCAAGGATGGCATCTCAACTAAAGCCAAGTCCGCAAATGAAACCACGAAAACATCTACGTACAACGGGAGGATGGATCCAGACCGCATCCTGAACGCAAAGATAGAAAGAACGAACCGAATCAAACCTCCCAGACTATCCGGGATCCGCCTGAAGGACTGGGGGGAGTTCCGGTAAGGACGGGGGACGCCGGGGAGGACGAGGATTGGGACCTGATTCTCATGATTGGGGTGCCAGCGTTGATCAACTCCATCAACCGGTCGTGTTTCTTGGCCTCCATCAAGAAGAGGTGGCTGCCAACGAGCTCCTTATCCGGGGAAAGGCTGATACATCGGAGGTTTGGATTTTGCGAGACAGTGAGAAGTGTGTCGTTCCAAACGGCGGGAAGTTGAGCACGAACGGTCTTGAGGTTCGGCGCTGTCACTAGAGCAGAGACGAACGGCGAAGTTGTTGCGTCTGAGGCGAACCTGAACTTGATGTTCACGCACTCCTGATATTCCGCGGTGTCAATTCTACTGCATGGGTATCCGCAAAAAGGAGGAAACTCACGAGCGATTTCCACGCTGTTATTGCGTTAGAAAGCTGGTTCATCAGGTGTTTTGGCTTTTCCAGGGTGAGGTAGGCGTCCTTTCTAACGACGAGGGACTTGATCTTCCTCATTCCCATCAAAGACTCCCCAAACTTCTCCCTCAGGTCCTCCTCCCAAGGCGTATTGTCGAGGGTCATATCGAACTCCTCGAGGTTAACGCAAAGGCGCACAAAATCTTCAAGGCCATCGTATGATCCTCCCGAGATTGCGACTGTTTTGACAAATGCGGCGAGCTCAGGATTGGGCCGAAAGACATTGTCTAGGATGGTGGAAAGTTGATGAGAAGATCGGATGACTACTGTGTTATACAGCAGCGGTGTCGCAATCCGGAGGAAAGTTTTGTTCACCAGGAGGATGGACGAGGCTCTTCTAGAAACCTGGCGGGTGTGCCAAGATGGGTTCGCGAACGCATCGGTCTGTGCGTCTACGCACAGAGCCAGGATCCGTTCGAGTACCTCTTCGGGGAAGGACAGGATGGTAACGGCCATTGGGAGGGAACACGGAGGGAGATGTGTGGAGGGCGCATGTTCGGCGGAGAGGCAGATATATAGTAACCTGAGATTTGCATTGAGGTTACGAATGCGAGGATGCTCCCATGTCTTACGAATCGGGAACATTGTTACCTGCCAGCGTTGTGTGCTTAGAGACTAGATTGAAGTTCGTAAGCGGCCCAAGCATCAAAATAAAATACCGGTATAGACGTTACATTGTACCCGGAATGGTCATCCGGGGCTAGGGAATTGGTTTGGTCGTTCTCGCTTCGTGTTCGTTACCGCCGATGGGGAGTCGAAGCCCAATACAACAATGGGGCATTCCTTTGTTCCAAACCAGGAAGGATAGCCCCTGGATACCACCTGTCGTCCAAGGTTAATCGCAGTGGCCTCACCTCATCGCTAAACAGAAACGGAGAGGAGAGTGGACCAACTCATCACTCAATTCCCTCCTCTCAATTGTTCTCTCTCCTGTAGTGTTTGAACCCCTTCGTGCCAATCAGTGTTTTTGTATCCCGTGCTATTGTGTCTCGCTCACATATGACCCGGGCGCCTGATCACTCCGGTGACTTGAGTTCGACCTCTTTGAACCGGAATTATTTCCTTGGCTCCATACTCCTGGAATGAAGGCCGGTCGAACATTATCTAGCCAGCCTACCTGCCAGACAACCAGTTAAATCGCCCCCCTCCTCCGCCGTGCATTACCCGCACTTCGACGCGCTAGGGTCCGATGGGAGTCTCCAGTACGAACTACCGGCCGATGATTGCGATTACATCCTCTCGGATCCCTCTTGGAAGAACGAGTGTTGTGAGTCTGCTGATTAGCATGGGAAACTTCCGAGTCAATTACGCGTTGTGAGGAGCTTCTTCCTGTAATGTGGATAAACCACACCTTGAAACTCTCAGGACTAAATGCGACCTCTTCTCAATGCACCAGTCCCTGACTATCTTTGGGGAATCCACAACCGCAATCGAATGGGAATCACCCCGCTCTGTAGCATTCCGGGCTTCTCCCAAGTCACCGCGACCAAGACGGCAGATATTTCTCCGTCACCCCACATCCCCAGACCCCCAGACACAAGGACCTCGAGCCCTGCGAGACAGAATCCAACCGGCACAAATGGCTCGTGGTCGGCTAAGCACTCTCAGCGGACTCCCCGACCCTCCGTTACGTGGGTCTGTATGGCATGTTGAAAAATGCTCATCCTACCAAAGTGCAGCGCACGAATAGGCCCCGGGGGCCATCCAATCATCCGGAATGTTGGCCGAAGATACTGTATGCTGAGTCCGGTTGCGGTCTTCGCAGGCGCTCTGGTGTTTTGTCTGTCCTCCGAAGAGGTCGCCACGTACGTTTTATTTCCTTCTGTGATCTGAGCGCGCAACGTGCGTGACCGACAATAGTATGGTGCATCTGACCCCAAAACAACCCATTAGCCTTTGAATCTGGCGACCTCCCCACCTTCCTGATCGTTGGGTTTTTTGGTGTATTTCTTCCCCACTGGACGCACCCCTACAACGACGAATTCTTCGTCCCGGATCTCTTAAGCACATTGTTTCTGAAAGGTCATAATATCGTCTAAGCACTCCATGACGCCCTTCGTATAGGGTGCCCACAAGGTCCTTCGAATCCCCGAAGACGAAGATAGTGGTGTCAACCAACCAACTCTCGGGAAATAGTCCGAGGCGTATCGCAATCTACAAGGGACACATCTCCCGAGCTTTCCAACACCCTCGTTTCTCGGCACATTCCACCCATAGGCGCGAAAAGCACAGGGTTCGACATTCATCCTCATCGCCTCTACCGATCACCTGAACCCCCTGCGGATGCAACATAGTCTGCGACAGAGATCCAGGCCCTGCTTCCTGCCTCGGCGTTCCCGATCCCCCACATGCGTTTCCAACGGTAACATTGGAGCTCAACCTTATGCTCCCGAGGGTGGTTCGATTTCCACCTATTCATTCACCCTTCTGTGAGGCTACAATTGGTTCGACGCGTGTGCACCCAGTTGAATCATATTCCCGGAATGAAATTCAGTGGCTCAAACGATATCTCGTGGCTAGCGGCGTCACGGGTACTGATGACACGGTCGTCATTGGTAGGACAGAGCGGGGTCGAGACTTCTGGTCGAGTTCGCGAGGAACACCCCAATTTCGATGTTGGCCGGATCCGTATGGGTCTGAAGACCCCCAATGGTGAATGTTGGCGTAAGTGCAAGGGATCGATACATTCATGACCGCGAATAACAAATTCCTTTGAGGCCGATGATCTGACTTTTGACTTCTGCTGCCGTCTCCCACGGTGACCGCTCATGATATCCGAGCGCGCGGATCCGAAGCCTCTCCACACGTGATCATTTGAACCCCAGAAATATTCCCGCTAGGCCACAGGAAAATCAGAGTCCAAAGACCAGCGAACGGACGGTAATGTTCGTGAGTCCCGCAAGTCATACAATAACTTGCTGCCTTCCTGAAGGGCCGCTGAGTGGCTTGGCGCCGGCGCCCATAGCCGCGGAGAGATCACCGTTCAACCCGAGGCATTAGCGGGATGTTGTAAAACACTGCCCAGCGACAGGTTGTGCATCCCCCTTGCGCTGGCCATGCCCGAGACGTAAAAATGAAACGTTTGAGCGTCGAGGCACCATCGAGCACTTAAATTCGACGCCGTAGGATATCCCGGACCTTCACCCTTCCCCCGTGCTGATTGACTACTGAGGACACAATGGTCGCGTTGGTTCTGCTCGCCGGAGGATTCGTGAACTTCATTGCGACGTATCTTTTTGACTCGGACGCAAAGAGCTTGACTCTCATCAAACAAAATCCGACTGGTCCAAACCCCTCGTGGATCGAGAGGTACGCCGTGGACCCGTCTTTCCTCCTGTGAGTTTCCTTTCGCCAGATTGGTGTCGTTCAAATGGAGCAACTGATCCTTTACCCGCGGGACGATGTAGTGCTACGAATGAGGTTGATCCAGGAATCGTACAAGCTTTCGAGATCCAACCAGATGGTACCTTGGGACAGGCAATTACGAACATAAATACCGAAGGATTCGGTCCTACCCACATTTTGACCACGGATGATGGCACGATTGCCGCGATGAACGTGCGTCGCGTCTTGCACATTCACCGCTCCGGCCGACTTACTCCATTCTACAAGTTTGGTGGTGGAAATGGTGCAATCTTGCAAGCTGACCCCAATCTGAATTTCGGGCGGGGAGATGTGATCAAATTCCCCATTGGTCCAGCTGGAGTTTCAAACCCCCATCAGGCTATCCAGTTCCGAGACGAGATACTCGTTCCGGATCGTGTGCGTCATTATCTTGCAACGGAACTCAAAAGACGCGATATTTACCCTTCCTCGATTGCAGGACGGCGATACGATCTGGAGATTGACAAAAACGGACGGACACTGGTCGATAAAGGGGGAGATTAGGCAGAACCTCGGCAGTGGACCGCGACACGCCGTCGTCTTCAATGACCTGATTTTTACGCTGCACGAGAAAGACAGCACGCTCACTGTTCAGAAGATCCCACCGCTTGGGAGCACAAACATCTCATCGATTCTCTCGGCTGCATCGATCATTCCGGAGGACCGCCCTTTCATGCCCGCGAAGTTTGCTGCAGCGGAACTCCTACTCCCAGAAGTATCCCCGCATTTAAATTTCACACAGCCGTATCTCTATGCCTCAAACCGTAACGTCGGGACTGCCCTGGATTCTCGTGGGGATACCATCGCTATCTTCGCCTTCGATAACAATGGCACCCTGAAGTTGGTCAAACACGTCTTCACTGGATTGGTCAACATCCGTGGTATGCAGTTTGGTGGCCCAGGGGACAGGTACCTCGTTGCGAGCGGTATGTCACAATTCGGTGGCGTTGTGGTGTTTGAGCGTACCGAGGGAGGTGGCAATTTGGTAGAGGTGGCAAGGAATACCCAGATTCCGAACCTGGCAAGTTTCGTTTGGCTCTAGCCGTTCGACCCACCGCCTCGTTCTCCTTTGCGTTGTTGCCGAGCGTGCATATATGCATTAATCACCAATATCGCTTCATTTACTTCATTTGTTACGATCCGCAATAAAGGATCCACGTCCGGCACGAGCCCTGATCTGCACTGAAGGGGAAACCGATTCCGAAACACTGAGAAGTCACAAAAACTCGAAGTCATTGAATCCTTTCAGTGGGCAGCTTCCTATCACCAGCCGAGGACACCAAAACATCACGGCAGAGGGTCGTAAATTAAACAACGCGTAGATACAACAAACAATGTGCAGGTGAACATGGAGAAGGGAAAAGGGGTTGGAACTACATAAATCGTCTATTTCGTGGTCTTCACGACGGACACAACGATGATGACAATGATGACGGCAATAACGACACCGATGATAATGCGCATCTGTAGCAACGGTGGGCTCAGAAATGAGGGAAGGGAAGAGGATGGAAACACACCTTCATATCTTTCCACCTGGTGCGGAGAGAAACGGGAGAAGGGGTGAGGGGAGACCAATGAGCGGCAGGAACCAGATGCTTACCACATATTCTGGAAGAGCAAATAAGGATCAAGTGAAACAGGGGAACTTGAGCGAAAGGACATACCTTGCGCACGCGGTCTGCGCCTCTGCGGAACCCTTGGGCGGAAATGGCGAGGTTATCTATCGTAACACATAAACAAAACGAGTTCTTCACAATGGCCGAACAACCCGACCAGGGCCATAGCTACGCAGTCATGGCTTAGGAGCAGAACGGAAAGCGTACCGGTTTTGTCTTGTAGTTGGTCCAGCCTTTCACCTCGTTCAGCTACTTTTGTGATGTTGTCACGCATGATTCCAACGGTATCATCGATTTGGGCCTGAATCGCTGCGGTCTTGGGGTTTCCGCCAGCGGACGGGTTGGAAGAAGAGCCACCGCGAGGAAGATAAGGATCATAGGGTTCGGACCTGTGGTCATGAAGGACGAAAGCGTGGGGGTAGGCCGGGGAGACGAGAGGGGGAGGAGGAAGTATGAGGTCAGACTCGATTCCGAGGTGACTGAGTGGGAGGGACGTACATGGTGGCTAGGGTCGTTCAGAGGATTGGTCTGTTCCGGACAGGCAAACAGCGATCAGGGAGGAGATCTGCACAAGGGAGAGACGAGGGTGTCTGACCGTTACTTTGGAGATGGATATGGTTTCGTACAAAGGGAAACTGACGACGCGAAAGCATCCCGACCAAACATGGCCAAACTGCGCACTTGGTGACTTCCGCGGCATCGCGCCCCTCAACCGTCTCAGTCCCCTGCCGTGTCCTCTGGCCCTGTTCCTCCTTCTATCTCTGGGGATTTCCTACTGGTTGCTTTCAAGGTTTAAAGATCTAATGCCTTCGCGAATCCGTTTCCTTTCACACTGCTGACTATGCGCACTACCTCCGGATCCGCCTGTGTATGTATTGACGACCACATCAAATTCATTGGTACCGCACGCCCCTGTGGGCTGGCCCATGTGCGAACGCGATATCACTCCGGGCCCAAATATTTTACGCTATGATGCGAAGGTGAGTTAACGCGTTGTCCATCGAATTGTTCCCACTGAGGTCCCCATATCTGTTGGATGAATTGGTTCCCCTCTCTACTATATGTCCACGACCACTCCGGGAGCCACCAGCCATTTTTGAACCTGCTACTGCCGGCTCTTGGCTTGTCCACCGGTCGTCGCCCGGAATATGTTGGCATTCAGGTGGCTGAAGGTATGTTTACGGCGCCTAACTGAATCTCCACTAGAAGCTCACTCCTTCCTCGCCTGTAAAAAGGAATAGGCGGCGGGAATCAAAGGGAAACAACTTGGGAAGGGGTTAAGAACATCTTGGAAATCCAAGAGTGAGAATACAAAAATACTTCGGTGATATGTGTTACCTGGGCTCTTTGGGTGCCCTCGGTGAACTATTTGAGAATCAATTTTTGTTCCATTGTACACTCCCAAAGACACTCGTCATTCCCTCCAGCTTGCTGGCTGTACAAACCTGCAAGTAGCGGTCATTAACGAGCCTGCTGGCCTGCTGGTGTCCACCATTGCCAAAGCTGCCGGAACATCCGGCGGCCGGTGTTTGGCATCACCTCGGCGTTTTCGTTTCCGGAGTGATTGTGCGATGTGCGCATCCAGTAAGTTGTTTATCCGCTCGGCCCTTTGATGATCAGAAGGGTGCAGCGTGGTTTAGCGTGGTTTGTCGTTACGCGAACATTTCTATCCTTCACGATCGGCACTCACGCCACCCATCTCTTTCCAAGATTGCCCGACTCTCTTTCTCTCCCTCGTAACGGCGTCCAAGGAGCAGAAAACGCTCCGATGGACTTGGTCTCTCAGAACGTGTGGAATGTGTAAGCTTCTGCCTCTGCCTCTCGTCGAAGCTCCCTCACATCACGTTGCACGTAGGGATTTGAACCGATACTTGGCACTCTGTGGTTTCAGTGCGTGAAGTGCCTCACGCTTTCTGCCACTCATCCTGACGTCTATCACCCTCTTCAGCACTTGTCCTCTACGACTACGTTCTGACATTCCCGGCCGAATTGGACCGGTTCTGGTCACCGCTACAAATACGACAATGGGGCACCTTCATATTCATTGTCAACCGTTACGTTGGCCTCTGGGGCCATGTACCTATCGTCTACTCCTACTTTTTCGTTCCCTCCCCGAACCTGAGGGTGGGTCAACAAGACCCCCAGTGCTACCCAATGCACAGATATCACCAGTTTCTTGCGGTGGTGATCCAGACGAGCGTTGGAGGTGCCAGACTTACTACCCCTCCGTAGGGGGATCTGACAATGTATTGATAGCCATCCTGCTTACGCGGGTATACGCTCTCTGGGAACGTAACCGAATTATTCTGTGGAGTTTGCTGGCTTATTACTTTGGATTTGCTGGATTTGCTGCGGTGCGTTGTTCGTTGCGTTCGAACATCCCATTTTCAATTTACCATCTCTCAGTGGGCAATTACTCAAGGGAAATCTCAGACTCCTCCCTTGATACCGTCGACATCACTGGGGTGCATCAGCGCTTTGTCGGAGGATGAGTACGTGTGAAATCACTGCCTGTAGCTCACTGACTGATCAGTTTTCCCAGGGGGTTTTGTGCGTAATCTTCCCATCAGGGCGGGAAATCGCCGTTGATTTTTAGCGAAACAGATTTTGGCTTAGTGTGGGGTGGTATCGTGGTCTTTGACTCGGCGGTCTTCGTTCTCACTGTGTATAGATCTGCGACACTATGGAGGCAGGGAGGTCGGGGAATCGTGCACGTCGTAATGAGAGATGGTGGGTTTTCCGTCTCAGGACTTGGTCAGCATTTGACGTCATGTTGGCTCAAGGTGTGGTTTACTATGCGTGAGTTGCGTCTAACCGCCCTCTGAGCAACCGTCACCCAATGTTGTGCGCCCTCCCAGCGTGCTGGGGTTTTCAACCTTATCGAATGCCCTCACATTCGTGGTAAGCGGGGCGCTGTGATTTTGTTCTCTCTTCCTCATCCTCCCTCCCAGCTCGGATCGGTCAGTGGAATAAAAACCGCCTTCGATTCCTCGCCGAGACTGAACCAGACGGCGCAGGCACTCACCCGAGGAATAATTACCCTGATGACGAACATGTGAGCAACCACCGAATCAATTGCGACATCCATAACTGATGCCAATGGCGGATGCAATGCGATAGGTTGGCGTGCGCCTTGTGCTCACGACTCATGTTGAACCTCCGGGACCCCAAAATTAACAGATATGCAATGGAGACTGGCAATACCTATGGTTCGCCACCACCTACTGAACCTCTGGCGCTCACCGCTGTGGTGATGAACGATACAGTGCCCACATTCCAAACAGGAGGGTCGATTGGTAAGTTCCTCCGCATTTATTGTGATAATCCCTAAATCAGTGCATGCGTTGCTTCTAGGCTCGCTGGGTATTGAGGTCGTGCCGCGGATATAAAATATGTGTATCAATAGGATTCCGGTATGCTATCGGCTGTA
>Ga0307515_10003963_pt1 | contig 30886 bp, 29 predicted proteins | sample 17_EM_MG_FD_194513 | JGI IMG/M metagenome (GOLD analysis project Ga0307515, IMG submission 194513) | Populus trichocarpa ectomycorrhiza microbial communities from riparian zone in the Pacific Northwest, United States - 17_EM | ecosystem: Host-associated > Plants > Roots > Unclassified | place...
ATGCCAGGTACAGACTCGCCCGGCTAATGGTCTTTTCAGATTGAGAATTTCTGCACCGCATAACGGAATCCAGAACATGAACATGACATCGCAACAGTGGACCGCCGAAAAAGCCGACACCGACGATCGGAGTATCGCGGGTAAAAAGGTTCTCCTTTACGGCATGAATTTCGCGCCCGAGATCACCGGCGTCGGCAAGTATACCGGCGAGATCGCCGACTACCTGACCGGCCAGAAAGCCAATGTCACCGTTGTAACGACACCACCGCACTATCCGGGCTGGAGTGTACGGGAAGGCTACAGGAACAATTACTCGACCGAGCGCAAGAACGGCGTGAACATCTTCCGCGTTCCACTGTTCCTCAAGGAAAACATGGGTGGCATCTGGCGGCTGATCGCGCCCGTGAGCTTTGCCGCCACCTCCGCACCCGTCGTGCTCTACCACATCCTCCGCCACCGCCCGCAGATCGTCATCTGTGTCGAGCCGACGCTGTTTGCCGCACCACTGGCCATTCTCGCTGCCAAGGCGGTGGGTGCGCGCACCGTGTTGCACGTGCAGGATCTCGAGGTCGATGCGGCTTTCGCGGTCGGCCATATCAAATCGCTGAACTTCCTCAAGAAGGCGGCGTATGCGTTCGAGAAATACACGCTGAAGGGCTTCGACCGCATCATTACCATTTCCGAACGCATGGCGGAGAAGCTAGCGCAGAAGACGGGCAAGCCCTCTCAGGTGGCGATCGTCCGAAACTGGGTCGATCTCGAGCACATCTATCCGCTCGGACGTTCCTCGGCATATCGCCGCGAGCTTGGTTATGCCGACGACGATTTCATCGTACTCTATTCGGGCAATATGGGCGCCAAGCAGGGGCTCGACACGTTGCTGGAAGCTGCCGTCAGGGTAGAGAGCCAGAAGAAGATCAAGTTCGTGATCGCCGGAGAAGGCCCAGCCAAGCGCGCGCTCGTGGAAAAGTACGGCACGCTGTCGAATGTCAGCTTCCTGCCGTTCCAGCCCTACGAGAAATTCAACGAGTTCATGAACCTCGCCAACCTGCATGCGCTGCCGCAGGATCGTGGCGCCGCCGACCTCGTGCTGCCCTCCAAGCTCGGCGGCATGCTGGCCTCCGGCGCACCCGTCGTGGTGACGGCGGACGAAGGCACGGAACTGGCGAATTTCCTCGGCGACAGCGCGATCATCACGCCGCCAGGCGACGCCGACGCGCTCTCCAAGGCGATCGTCAACGCTTCCAAGGGTGACCGCGAGGAGTGGAAGGACCGGCGCGCCGACCTTTCGCGCCGCCTGTCCAAACGCGACGGCTGCATCTCCTTCATCAACGCCGTCACCGGATGACGCCAGACATTCCACAACAAGCTTCCCAGCAAGGCGCCTTTCGGCGCCTTGTCAATTTGGGCATGCTGATCGGCGGCTTCGGCATCGGCCAGGGCTCGATCTTCCTCGCCCAGACCTGGCTAGTGGCGACTGACAAGACCGAGGTGCTGGCGCTGTTCGGCACGCATTTCTCCTTCGCCATGCTGGGCGTCATCGCGGTGGAAGCAGGCTCACTGACGGTGCTTTCGGCGCAGATCGCGCGGATATTGCATGCCGGGGCCGATCATGCCTCGGTATGGCGCAGCTACTGGGAGACGACAGTGTTCCGGTTGACGATCGCCGTGGCCCTGCTGCTCGTTGCTCTCGGGGTCAGCGCTTATGGCGCGCTGCCGGATTTCTCCCGCAACTACCTGCTGTTCTCGCTGCCCGCGCTGGTGATCTGGGCCTTCAGCGCCGCCGGCTTCCTCGATGGGCTGCAGAAGAGCGGCGTCAGCGGCATTACCGGATCGATCTCCTATCTCGCATCGGCCGCCGCACTTTATCTGTCGGCCGGCATGGCGCCCGCCGATGCCGGCATGTGGACCGGACTGGCGCTCACGCTTGGCTATGCGCTCACCGTCGCGGCACAGTTCGTGGCACTGGCGATGGCCGGCTGGCGGCCGCAATGGGCGACGCCGACGACGCTTGGTGTCCGCAAAGCCTTTATCGAGGAGAGTTCGATGCTGGCGGGCCTGCTGCCGGGCCAGCTTTATTTTCGGGCGCAGCTGGCCATCGCCGGACTGTTTCTCGGCACATCGGCGACTGCCATGCTGGTCTATGCCAAGCAGATCGTCGGGGCTGCCAGCCAGATCGCGGGCTTTGCTCGGCGCATCGAATTTCCGAGGCTCGTACAGGCCGTGGCCGCCAATCCGGCGACCGGCGTGACGCACATGCTGCGCATTCAGCGCACCAGCTTCGGCATAGCAGGCGTGTTCGCGCTTGGCATAATCGTCGTGGCACTAATCGTGGTGTCCCGCTTCAGCGGCTTTACGCATGAGGCCTGGGCGTTCCTTGCCGTGTTCTGCCTGACGATCCTGACTGAATCGGTGGGCCAGGCGCTGGTGCAGGGACTGTTTGCGCATAACCGCTACCATGTGGCGGCGATGGCGCGCATCCTGGCTGTCGCGCTCGCCGTAATTTTCGGCTATCTCTCGGTCTCGATCTTCGGGGCTTATGTCTTCGTGCTCTCGGATTTCCTGTCTCATGCGACGGTGATTGGCCTGTCGCTCTGGTGGCTCATGAAAGTAACCCGCGCCGATGCCGACCGCCACGCTTGAACCCTCCGCGCCATCTCTGTTCGACAGGCTCGCCCGGATCGATCACTTCGGGCTGTTCCTGGCTGGTTTCATCCTGCTCTACGGCGTCGTGTCGCTCGGGCTGGAGCATGGCGCCGGCATGATCGGCTTTGCCAAGACGCCCTACCTGAATGCCGGGACCTTTGCCTATGCGCTCGGCTTTGCCGCGCTGACGCTCGTTCTCAACCGCACGACGTCAAAAGCTGCGATCCCGCATCCGCTGGCGATCCTCGTGCTTCTGGCATTGCTCGTCTCGGCAATCACGGGCGTCGCCAATGGCAATGCGCAGCAATATATCGTCGGCTGGTCGCTCTATTTCATCACTGGTGTACTGATGTTCCAGATCTTCCGGCAGCGGACGGGCGACACCGCATCGGGGCGCCGCGCGATCTCGATGCTCTACGCCCTGCCCTTCCTGGTTCTGGTGCTTGCCTTTGCCGTGGCTTCGATCTTCTACAAGGACAATCACTACCAGTATGTGCTGTTCGAGGTGATCGCGCTATACGCCATGCTGATCCGGAAAAGCGTGATCGAGAAGGCCATCGGCGCGCTGATCTATCTTTTCATCCATCTCGGTTCGAACGACGGCTTCGTGCAGGTGGAGATCAACCGCGCCTCGATCCTTGCCGTCGGCGTGGTCGGGCTGATCTGGCTGCTCTATCGCCGATATCTCGTCACGATCTTCTTCCTGATCTTCGCCGTCATCGGCGCGCTGACCTATGCGCTGTCGCTCGACGACCAGACGGTCGATACATTGCCGCGCAACATCAAGGAAGCGATCCTGCTGATGAAGGGCGACGACATCTACAATCACATCTCGTCCTACCAACGTGTGTTCGAGGGTGAGAAGGTGATGGAGGACTATCAGACCGCCACCGATGCGGAATGGCTGTTCGGCAAGGGGCTCGGCCGGACGGTGGATATGTCCGGCGCCTCCGATCCGACGCCGGGCCAGCATGCGCTGCTCGGCGCGCTGGAGGTCCACAACATCCACTTCCTGCACTTCGCCGTGTTCCACAAGTTCGGGCTGGTCGGGCTGGGGCTGCTTTCGGTTATCGTCGGCGGACTATTGTGGATGTTCGTCGCTGATCTCGCGACCCGGCGGCTCGATGATATCAGGATGTTTTTCTACATTTACCTTTTCTACAACCTGATGTTCGCCATGCCGGCGTCGAACTTCCTCATCGCCAATCCGCTCTGGCCTGCTTTTCTCGGCATGCTGTGCTGGATCAGGGGTCGCGACCGGTTCGCCCCGATCCCGCAGCCCGCCACCTTATTTCGCGCATAATCGTCGTCATAAAAGCCACCTGGCCACTGGAATATTTGAGGGAAAGCCTGATGAAATTCATGATCGTCAACGCGTTTGGCCGCTCCAACCGGGGTGACTCGGTGCTGCTTGACGAATGCATTGCCGAAATCCGTGCTAGGTTTCCGGATGCTGAGATCGCGGGCGCCGTGTTCGAGGGTATCGAGGCCGCACGTGCAGTGCACCCCACCGTCGCCTGGTCCGAACGGATCGGCAATGCCGGCGGCGGCGTGGTGGGCAGGCTGAAGTCGCTTGTCTATCTGTTCGCTTCATGGTTCAGCGCGTGGCTGCCCATTCTCGGCGCACTGCTGCCTGAAAAGCAGCGGCAGACGCTCGACGCGATCCGCGCGAGCGATGTGGTGATCTCCGCACCCGGCGGCTATATCCATGACACCAACTTCGCCTATTTCATCGCACTGCTTCATATCCATCTCGGCACGATCATGGGCAAAACAGTGATTCTCGCGCCGCAGAGCGTCGGCCCGATCGAGCGGCCGGTGTCGCGGGCCGTGGCGCGATATGTGCTGGGCAAGGTGCCGTTCCTCTGCGCCCGCGAGAGTTACAGCTGGGATTTCCTGGCGCATGATCTCAAGCTGCCTGAGAAAAACGTCTACCGCACCGGCGACAGCGCCTTCTGGAACAGCCATGTCGAGGATAATCCCGACCTGATCGACGGTATCTATGAAGGCCTCGGCGTCGCCAGGGATGCGCCGATCTTCGGCATGACCGTGGTCAAGTGGTCGTTCCCCAAGTCGAAGGAGCCGGCGGTCATGCTGGGCCGCTATACCGACGCCGTGGCGCGCGCGGCCGATCATATGGCCGAGAAATATGGTCTGACGCCGGTAATCTTCAACCAGGTGTCGGAGGACCTGCCGGCCTCGCTCGATGTGCAGCGCAAGGCGAAATGCAAGGTGATCGTCGACCAGACCAGCCGCGAGCCGGATGTGCTGCGCGCCATGATCGCGCGCTCCAGGGTGTTTCTCGGCACGCGCTTCCATTCCTGCATCTTCTCGATGATGGCCGGCCGCCCGACATTCGCGATCGCCTACCTGCCGAAGACCGAATACATTATGAACGATCTCAAGCTGTCGCACCGGCACACGCCGATCGACGCAATAGATTATGATTATCTAATCAAACGTTTGACGAATGACTATGAGAAACTGGGTGAAGCCGAGGCCGAGATCCAGAATGCTGTGAAGGTCTACCAGACCGAATTCACGCGACTGCAGGACATCCTCGCTCTGATCGGAGCGAAGCGATGATCCGCCGCGTCGCGCTGGCGCTGCCGACCATATCGCCACTGGGCGGCGGCGTGGCGGAGGCCGCGCGACTGCATGTGAAGGCGCTGTCGTCCGCTGGTTTCGAGCAGATCTCCGTCCACACGCTGGATGACCGGATGGAGAAGGTCGATCCCAGCCAGTGGGAAGCGGTCAAGCTCGACCAGCATCGCTTCATGGGGCCGATCAGCTATAGTTTCGCGCCCGGCATGCTGGCCTCGCTGATGCAGGCCAGGCCCGATCTCGTGCATGTCCATGGCGTCTGGCAGTTCCATGTCGCGGCGGTGCATCTCTGGTCCATGCTGACGGGAAAGCCCTATGTGGTGACGCCGCATGGCATGCTGGAGCCATGGATCCGGGCGCGCTCGTCCAAGCTCAAGGGCGCGGTTTCAGGCCTGTACCAGAACAGGTTTCTCAGGAGGGCCGGCGGCTTCCACCTACTGACCGAAAAGGAGCGCGGCGATGTTGCCGAGTTCCTGACCGGTCAGCCGGCACGGATCATCCATAATTTCGCCGAGCCGTTTTCGAGCGACGGCCAAGAACCGAGCTGGTGGAAGCCCCAATTCGACGGCCGCGATATCTATCTCTTTCTCGGGCGCATCCACGAGAAGAAGGGCGTCATGGAACTGATGGATGCATGGGCGCGGCTATCAGGCGAGAACGAACGGTTCCGCGACGGCTCGGTGCTGGTGTTCTGCGGCTGGAATGACGGAATCGAGGGGTTCGAAGCGAAGGCTTCCGCACTTGGCCAGCGGTTCGGCAATGTCCTGTTCGCCGGGCCGCAATATGGGCCGGACAAGAATCGCTCGATGGGCACGGCGAAATTCTTTCTGCTGCCTTCCAAGAGCGAGGGCCTGCCGATGGCCATCCTCGAGGCCTGGGCGGCGGGCAAGCCGGCGATCATGTCGCCGGAATGCAATCTCGATATCGGCTTTGCGCGCGGCGCGGCGTTCAGGACTGGCTACACGGCGGATACGATCTATCCGTCGCTGGTCGCGGCGCATAATCTGAGCGGCGAGGATTGGGCGCGCGCGTCGGAGAATGCCCGGGCGCTCGTCGCAGCGGAATTTTCCGAACAAAGCGTACGCGACGGATTGCTCGCGCTCTACAACGAAGCCGTGGAATGGAAGGCAGGACGATGAGTGTACTCGACGCCGAAAAATCCAATGTCCGCGAGGGTGGTCCGAGCTTTTCGCTGAAGCACCGGATGTTCCGTGCCGTCTGGATGCTGACCTGGGCACTGGCGGGCAGCTGGACGCCGGTACCACTCTACGCCTGGCGACGCCTGCTGCTGAACATGTTCGGGGCCAAGCTGGCACCCAAGGCCCGGATCTATCCCAGGACGACGATCTGGTATCCGCCGAACCTTGAGATGGAAGACCACGCCTTGGTCGGGCCGGGCGTCATTCTCTACAATATGGGGCCGATGAAGATCGGTGCCTATGCGATCATCTCGCAACGCGCCCATCTCTGCGGTGGCACGCATGATGTCGATGACGCGAACTTCCAATTGCTGCCGAAGCTGATCACCATCGGACCCAAGGCATGGGTCGCCGCCGAGGCCTTTGTGGGGCCCGGCGTCACGGTCGGCGAAGGCGCGGTGCTCGGCGCGCGCGGCGTTGCAGCCAAGGACCTCGAGCCTTGGAGCATCTATGCCGGCAACCCGGCCAAGAGACTGCGCGAACGCAAGCGCTTCTAGGGATCAGCCCTTCGCGGTCCGCTTCTGGAAGGACGCGCGCGAGCCCGCAGCCGCGTAGAGCGGCAATTTTTTCAGGTCGGTACGGGTCAGGATAAGGCCTGCAAGCTTCGCCCGCACTTCGGGCTCGCTGTCGAGCAGATCGGCGATCAACCGTGGCGTGGCCCTGCCCCATTGCGCGGCAAGTACGAAATTGTCGATCACGGATTCCGCGGCGCGGGCATCGGAGGCGGTCGAGAGTGCTGCCAGATCGATGATGATGTGTTGATACTGGCCGCGAAGCGCCGTGAGGAACGTCTTGGCGCGCTCGGAATTGAAGAGCGCGGCGGGTTCGACCACGCGATCCTTCAGCACCATCGGCAGCAGCGAGATGTTGCTCTTGGAATCATAAAGCAGAGTGTCGTCGGTGCTCATGTTCTGCAGCAGCGAATCCACGAGGCCAAGCTCGGCATCGGCAGCGAGCCATTCGCTCAGGCGCGGGTCGCGGGCATTGCCGTCGATCAGCAGCACGCTGCGGCCCTGATTGGCGAGGTGGGTGGCGAGGTTGGCGGCAATGATCGTCGTGCCGTCGCCGGCAAGCGCTGAGGTGACGCCCGTCACCATGCTCTGCCCGTCTTTCTGGCGGCCGATGAGCGCCACGGCGGCGGAGCGGATCGTTTCGCCGAAGACCGAATAGGATTCGAGCACCGAGCGGCGAGCGGCTTCCGGAAGCGGCGTGCCCTTGCCGACGGTCATGCTGCCGAGATTCCTGGCGCCGCCGCGCGGCAGGTAACCGAGGAAACGGATGCCGATCGCCCGTGCCAGCACATCGCCGTCGCGCACGCCACGGTCGGTCAGTTCGCGGAAGCCCGCCATGGCGCAGCCGACGACAGCGCCCAGGATTGCGCCCACGGCTACCAGGAAGGGCACGCGCGGCGCGATCGGTGCGGCGGGCAGCCTTGCATCGCTCATGACCACGACATCCATGCCGGGCAGAGCGCGGGAGACCATCACATCCTGAAGCTTCGCCTGGAGCGCGTCCTTGACCGGACCGATCGCACGGTCGATCTCGCCTTGCAACGCAGCGCGCATCCGCGAGTTGGCCATGTCGTTGTCCTGCGCGATCTTCTGCTTGAACGCATCCGCGAAGGCCTGTGCGACTTTCCGGGCAATCGCGGGATTTGAATGGGTGTAGGAGATCGCAGCGACATAGGTGCGGCCGACGCGCGATGCCTTCACATTGGCTTGCAAGACGGATACGACCTGGTCGAGATCAAGCGTCCCGGCCGTCGGTTCCGCTGGGCCGATTTTTATGCCCAACCGTGCGGCGATCCGTGCAGTCAGCCGCGTCAGGCCATTTTGCGCCGGCCGTGCGAAATCGGCGTCGTTGACCAGATCCAGCCGGTTGGCGACGATGGTCGCGACCGAGGTGGACCTCGCCAGTTCGAGCTGCGAGAGGAACTGGCCTTCCTCTTCCGGCGTCGTCGTCTCTATGCCCTGGCGGATCGGGTCGGCGGCCGGGCCGGATCGCACCATGACTGTTGCGGCCGAGGAATAGACCGGTACTTGGCTCTGTGCGTAGAGCAAGCCGAGCACGACGCCGATAAGGGTGGCGAGGGCCACGATCTTCCAGCGGCGGCGGGCGACGGCGAGAAGCTGTTCGAGGACATGGATGTCGGGATTAGCGGTGGCCGGAAGGTTCAAGGAAACACCCTGTGCTCGGAAAATTTGATGCGCCTACTGGGGTATAGAGATAGCCTGCGGCGCAATCAAGTTCGGGAGCAGAGTGACCTTGCGGGATTGCAGAATGTCGTTTACGTCTTGCCCTGCCCGCGATCATGCGGGCGATGATCTCAGGGCGGGGTGCGATTCCCCACCGGCGGTAAGCGGGGTAACCCGCAAGCCCGCGAGCGCTTTCCGGGAAACCGGAAAGGTCAGCAGATTCGGTGTGATTCCGAAGCCGACGGTATAGTCCGGATGAAAGAGATCGGTTTGCCTTCAGCACTCGTGCGCGCACGGGTGATCGTCGGCGTCCGCTTGCCCTGATTCATGCGTTGGGAAAGAAAGGACACGACCATGAATCTTGAAATATCCAATATCGAACAATCCAGAATCACGTCCTCTCGCCGCATTGCCTTCATTCAGGCGCGCTGGCATCGGGATATCGTCGATAATTGCCGCGATGCCTTCGCGGCGGAAATTGCCACGCTCACCGGCGGTCGCTACGAGATCGACTATTTCGAGGTGCCTGGCGCCTTCGAGATTCCACTTCGCGCTAGGCGGCTGGCGCGTGGCGCGCGCTATGACGCGGTGATCGGCGCGGCGCTGGTGGTGGATGGCGGCATCTACCGCCACGAATTCGTGGCGCAGGCGGTGATCCACGGTCTGATGCAGGTCGGATTGGAAACCGACGTACCGGTGCTCTCGGCGGTGCTCACGCCGCACCATTTCCATGGCAGTGCCGAACACCAGACGTTTTTCGCCGAGCATTTCCGCGTCAAGGGCCGGGAGGTGGCCGCCGCCTGCCTGGCAATCGTCGAGGAAGCAGGCGCCTTGCGGATCGCCGCGTAAGGCCTGTGACCTGACATCAAGACGAAAAAACCCGGATGCTTGCGCATCCGGGTTCCCTTGCCATTGCTGGCGAAAGCAATCAACCACCGTTGACGGAGTCCTTGAGGCCCTTGCCTGCGGAGAACTTCGGAACGTTGCGGGCCGGGATGTTGACCTTTTCACCGGTCGACACGTTGCGACCGACAGAGGCTTCGCGGCGGCTGACGGAGAAATTGCCGAAACCCACGAGACGGACGTCGCCGCCCTTCTTGAGTTCTTCCTGAACGACGTCGAACACGGCGTCCACCGCGGAGGCCGAATCAGTCTTGCTGAGACCCGCTTTTTCGGCGACTGCTGCCACGAGTTCACTCTTGTTCATATTTCCACCCCTTTCCTAGCTGGTTAGAAACGACTCACATTGTTCGTGGGGCAGTTATAAACATCGACTGCCCGTCCGCAACCCTGATACAGAAGTTTCCCGAGAAATCCAGCCTGTTTAGACGTTTTTCCCTAAAGAAATGGCCGGTCTGGAGACCGGCCATCCGCAATTTGAGGTCAGTTGGACGCGAATGTTACACTCGCGGCCACAACCCGACGACGTTTCCGATCAGTGAGCGATCGAAACGCCCGCATCATCGACAGCACCCGGCTTTACCGCTGCCGGCTCGAAGGATTCGTTCCATTCGATGGCCACGGGCTGGCGAGCAAGCGCATGTTCGAGTACCTCGCCCATGCGGGAGACCGGAATGATCTCCATATTGTTCTTCACGTTGTCAGGAATGTCCGCCAGATCCTTGGCGTTGTCCTGCGGGATCAGAACTGTCTTGATGCCGCCGCGCAGTGCCGCGAGCAGTTTTTCCTTCAGGCCACCGATCGGCGAGACCCGGCCGCGCAGGGTGATTTCACCCGTCATGGCAACGTCGTGCCGGACCGGAATGCCGGTCATGACCGAGACGATGGCCGTGACCATGCCGACACCGGCGGACGGACCGTCCTTCGGGGTAGCGCCATCCGGTACGTGAACGTGGATGTCGCGGCGCTCGAAGAGCGGCGGTTCGATGCCGAAATCGATTGCCCGCGAGCGAACATAGGATGCCGCCGCCGAGATCGATTCCTTCATCACGTCCTTGAGGTTGCCGGTGACCGTCATGCGGCCCTTGCCCGGCATCATCAGCGCTTCAACGGTGAGCAGTTCACCACCGACTTCAGTCCAGGCGAGACCATTGACCACGCCGACCATATCTTCGCGTTCGGCTTCGTCATGACGGAAACGCGGCACGCCGAGATATTCGTGCAGGTTGTCCTTCGTGATATCGACCTTCAGCACCTTGTTGCGCAGGATCTCGGTCACCGCCTTACGCGAGAGCTTGTTGAGCTCGCGTTCGTAATTGCGGACACCGGCCTCCCGCGTATAGGTGCGGATGACTTCCATCAGCGCCTCGTCGGTGATCGAGAATTCCTTCGGCTGCAGCGCATGGTCGCGCATCGCCTTGGAAAGCAGGTGCCGCTTGGCGATTTCCAGCTTCTCGTCCTCGGTGTAGCCGGCAATACGGATGATTTCCATGCGGTCCATCAGAGGTGCCGGGATATTCAGCGTATTGGCCGTGGTCACGAACATCACGTTCGACAGATCGTATTCCACTTCGAGGTAGTGATCCATGAAGGTGGAGTTCTGTTCCGGATCGAGCACTTCGAGAAGCGCCGACGACGGATCGCCGCGGAAATCCTGGCCCATCTTGTCGATCTCGTCGAGCAGGAAAAGCGGATTGGCCTTCTTGGCCTTCTTCATCGACTGAACGATCTTGCCGGGCATCGAACCGATATAGGTCCGTCGGTGGCCACGGATCTCGGCCTCGTCGCGCACGCCGCCAAGCGCCATGCGGACATATTCGCGGCCGGTCGCCTTGGCGATCGACTTGGCGAGCGAGGTCTTGCCGACGCCGGGAGGGCCGACGAGGCACAGGATGGGGCCTTTGATCTTGGTCGAGCGCGCCTGCACGGCGAGATATTCGACAATGCGTTCCTTGACCTTGTCGAGACCGAAATGATCCTCGTCGAGGATTTTCTCGGAGTTGATAAGGTCGGTCTTGACGCGGCTGAACTTACCCCAGGGCAGGCTCAGCAGCCAATCGAGATAGTTGCGCACAACAGTCGATTCGGCCGACATCGGGCTCATCTGCTTGAGCTTGCGGAATTCGGCATCGGCCTTTTCGCGCGCTTCCTTGGAAAGCTTGGTCTTGCCGATCCGGGCTTCCAGTTCGGCCATTTCATCGCGGCCGTCCTCGTCGCCGAGTTCCTTCTGGATCGCCTTCATCTGCTCATTGAGGTAGTATTCGCGCTGGGTCTTCTCCATCTGGCGCTTGACGCGCGAGCGGATACGCTTCTCGACCTGCAGGACGGAGATTTCGCCTTCCATGAAGCCGAGCGCCTTTTCGAGCCGCCCCTTGACGGAGACGGTTTCGAGCATTTCCTGCTTGTCGGTCAGCTTGATCGACAGATGCGAAGCCACCGTGTCGGCAAGCTTCGAATAATCATCGATCTGGCCGGCGGCGCTGACGACCTCGGGGGAGATCTTCTTGTTGAGTTTGACGTAGTTTTCGAATTCGGAAACCACCGAACGCGACATCGCCTCGATCTCGACCGCATCCTCGTCGGGCTCGGCCAGAACCGACGCGGTGGCTTCGTAGAAATCTTCGCGGGCGGTATAGTGTTCGATGCGGGCGCGCGCCCTACCCTCGACCAGGACCTTGACGGTACCGTCGGGCAGTTTCAGGAGCTGCAGCACGTTGGCCGCCGTGCCGACTTCGAAGATCGCCGAGGGGGGCGGATCATCATCGGTCGCGTTCTTCTGGGTGACAAGAAGGATTTGCCGGTCGGTGCCGATCACTTCCTCAAGCGCGCGGATGGACTTCTCGCGGCCCACGAAGAGCGGTACGATCATGTGCGGGAATACCACGATGTCGCGCAGCGGCAGAACCGGGTAATTCTCCTGACTTCCTTCAGTCGGGAATGTCTTTTTGGTCATTTCTTTCCCTTTCAAGTCCAAGCCTTAGACAAGGCCAGGGCGGCAATCCCTCACTAGGCGACGCCGACCTGTAACAGCCGCTTCCGGCTCCGCTAACAGGTGGCTATGCCGGGCGGACAATTCAAGCCTTTTTCGGACCACTCCAAACACCTGCCGTCAAACGCCTGTCACATTCCCGAGAGTAATTTAGCCAATGCGGGTGTTGCGAACCTTGCGCGCAATCCGCAGCCGTAAGAATCGTCGGGAAAGCCAAGCTTTCACCTTCTTTTTTGCGCCTCTTGGGCGAACCGTGCAACGAAAAACATGGCCGTATCAAGGAAATGTTGCATCGCATACAATGAAAAAGGCCCGGATTTACCGGGCCTTGACTGCTTTCACTGCGTCATTGAAGCTTCTAAGCTGCCGACAGCAATCTCGTCTCGTCCTCGCCGAACATGCGCTCGAGGTTGAGGAAACAGATCATGCTGTCCTGGTAGGTAATGATGCCGTCCGCATAGGACACGGACGCATTGACGTCGGGCACCGGCTGCAGCAGTTCCTGGCCAATCGTCAGGATATCCGAGACCCCATCGACCAGAAGTCCGATCGCCATACCATGAACCTCCGCCACGACAATGGCGCTGCGCTCATTGGGCTCGGCCTTAGTCATGCCAAGCTTGCGGGCGAGATCGATGATCGGGATGACGGTTCCGCGCAGGTTCATCACACCGAGAACATCCGGCGGCGTATGGGGCAGCGGCGTCGCCGGCGCCCAGCCGCGGATTTCCCGAATCGCCGTGGTGCGCACGCAGAAATCCTGGTTGTGAAGGCGGAAGGCAATGATTTCGATAATCTGGTTTGCGCCGCCGGCAGTGCTGGAGTGAGATGAGAACATCAGAATTCCGACCATTCCTGTTTGAGTGCGGCGCCATTTGGAAATGCAGCACCGGATGCGCTGGTTTTCTCGACCATTGATGGAGAACCATGAGGCTTATTGTTTAAATCAAGCTTAAGTCGAAACAACGATAACCGTATGCGACCGAAACTAAAATCATATCGGGTCGCCAAACGAAAAAGGCCCGGAAAAACCGGGCCTTCAAAGCGGAAGATCGATTGGCCTCAAGCCGAAGCTGGCGCTTTGTCCTCACGCCGGTCGGCGTAGATGTAGAGCGGACGGGCATTGCCCTTGACCACTTCATCCGAGATGACGACTTCCTGGACACCATCGAGCGTCGGCAGTTCGAACATCGTGTCGAGCAGGATCTTCTCCATGATCGAGCGAAGGCCGCGGGCGCCGGTCTTGCGGACGATCGCACGCTTGGCGATCTCGCGCAGAGCGGTCTCGTGGAAATTCAGCTCGATGTCCTCCATCTCGAACAGCCGCTGGTACTGCTTGACCAGCGCGTTCTTCGGCTCGGACAGGATCTGGATCAGCGCATCCTCATCGAGGTCTTCCAGCGTGGCGATAACAGGCAGACGGCCGATGAATTCAGGGATCAGCCCGAAACGCACTAGATCTTCCGGCTCGAGATCGCGCAGCACATGGCCGACGCGACGCTCGTCCGGCGCGGCAACCTTGGCGCCGAAGCCGATCGAGGTCTTTTCCGAGCGTGCCAGGATGACCTTTTCGAGGCCGGCAAATGCGCCGCCGCAGATGAACAGGATGTTGGTCGTATCCACCTGCAGGAATTCCTGCTGCGGATGCTTGCGGCCGCCCTGCGGCGGTACCGAGGCTACCGTTCCTTCCATGATCTTGAGCAGCGCCTGCTGGACGCCCTCGCCCGACACATCGCGGGTGATCGAGGGATTGTCCGACTTCCGGCTGATCTTGTCGACTTCGTCGATATAGACGATGCCGCGCTGGGCGCGCTCGACATTATAGTCGGCGGACTGCAGCAGCTTCAGGATGATGTTCTCGACATCCTCGCCGACATAGCCAGCTTCGGTGAGCGTTGTCGCGTCGGCCATGGTGAACGGCACGTCGATGATGCGCGCCAAGGTCTGGGCGAGATAGGTCTTGCCGCAGCCGGTCGGGCCGACGAGCAGGATGTTGGACTTTGCCAGTTCCACGTCCTGGTTCTTGGAGGCATGCGCGAGGCGCTTGTAATGATTGTGCACCGCGACCGAAAGGATGCGCTTGGCCTGCTTCTGGCCGATCACATATTCGTCGAGCACCTTCATGATGTCCTGCGGGGTCGGGACACCCTCGCGGGACTTGACCATCGAGGACTTGTTCTCCTCGCGGATGATATCCATGCAGAGTTCGACGCATTCGTCGCAGATGAAGACGGTCGGACCCGCGATCAGCTTGCGGACTTCATGCTGGCTCTTGCCGCAGAAAGAGCAATACAAGGTGTTTTTGGAGTCACCGCCGTTGCTTCCGCTGACTTTGCTCATAATACTTTCCTTCCAGAACGCCCGCGACGCGAATGACGGTACACGGGGTCAAATCCTGACACCCCGGCATTGAGCGGAACTTACCGCTGTTACAACGGGGCCTTGGGGACGCTAGCCAGGGCAAACAACCACATCTGCCAACAGGCGGCAACGAATCCCCCTCATCTGAGGGAGCCTATGTCATATTTCTTCAACATAGGCTTAATGTCCATTATTAACGAGCCCAAACCTGACCGCCTAGTCCCTTTCCATGACATTCTTGTCATGAAAAGGGCAAAACAGTGGATTAGCTGGCTCCTCAGGCCTCAGTCTCGCCCTCGGCATCGACTCGCGACGTGATGACCTGATCGATCAGGCCCCAGTCCTTGGCCTCTTCCGAGGTCATGAAGTTGTCGCGGTCAAGCGCGCGCTCGACTTCTTCATACGTACGGCCTGTGTGCTTTTCATAGATCTCGTTCAGGCGGCGCTTCATCTTGAGGATGTCGCGGGCGTGGCGTTCGATATCCGACGCCTGGCCCTGGAAACCGCCCGAGGGCTGGTGCACCATGATGCGCGCGTTCGGCGTCGCGAAGCGCGAACCCTTGTGGCCGGCAGCCATGAGCAGGGAGCCCATCGACGCCGCCTGGCCAACGCAGAGCGTCGAGACCGGCGGACGGATGAACTGCATCGTATCGTAGATCGCCATGCCTGACGTCACGATGCCGCCGGGCGAATTGATATAAAGCGCGATCTCCTTCTTCGGGTTCTCCGATTCGAGGAAGAGGAGCTGGGCGCAGACCAGCGCGGCCATCGTGTCTTCCACCGGACCGATCACGAAAATGATCCGTTCCTTGAGCAGACGCGAGAAAATATCCCAGCCGCGTTCACCGCGGTTGGTCTGCTCAATGACCGTCGGCACGATGGCCATCATGGTTTCAATCGGATCTTTCATGTCCATCCTTCACAAAGCATCTCCGGAAAGCCCACATTTCCCGGGAATCATCACAAAATTCTTACCCCTACATAGAGTGTCCATACCTCAAACTTCAAGCCGTGCGGGGAATTTGCATGGCCGTAGTTTCAGATTCGCGCTTAATGCGGGGTTAGGGCGGAAAGTATCGACAGGGAAATTGGCGGACAGGATGAAGAAAGGGTGAAGCAAGTGACCGCAGTTGCAACCACTTGTCATTGTCAGGTCAAGCCTTTACCTCAACGTGCATGCTTGGCTTGACCGAACGCGAACGCACGACTATCGCCCGGATCATCCGCGTCAATCACGCGGGCGAGACCGGCGCGATCCGCTTCTATGCAGCCCAGCTCTGGCGCGTCCGGCGCAATTATCCCGATATGGTGCCGGCGCTCGAAAAGATGCGGCGGGACGAAATTCGCCATTGCGCAATTTTTCGCGCGGCGATGATCGAGCGGGATACTCAACCCTGCCGGGTCATAAGGCTCTGGAGCCTCGGCGGATTCGTCATCGGCTTTGCGACGGCGCTTCTGGGCCGCAACATGATCTGGGTCTGCACCGAGGCGGTGGAAACGACGCTCCATAAGCACTTGATCGAGCAGTTGCAGTTCCTGAAAGACCTTGATCTTGCGCTTTTCGCGGCAATCGATGCGATCAAGGAAGAAGAACTCGAACATCGCGACCATGCGATCGAAATGCAGCAAGGCCGGGGCTCGCTCAACCGCATCGCCTATGCGGTGATCTCCGCGCTGACAGGGCTGATGATCTGGCTATCGACCTGGGGTGATCCGTCGTTGATGGCGCGGGATTTGCGAGCGGACCGAGCATAGGCAATCTTGCCGGGATTGGTGGATTTGCGCTACCGGTTTGCCATGACCGACATCCCCGCCTATTTCAAATTCGATTCCGCCACCCGCCGTCTCTCGCTCGATGCCCGCGATCCGGCGTTCTATCGCGACCCGAACCGGGCTTATGCGGCGATGCATGCGACCTCGCCCACCTTCTTCTGGGAAGAGGAGAAGCAATGGTATTTCACCGGCTACGACAATGTGAATGCTGTTTTGCGCGACCGGCGGTTCGGGCGGCAGATCACACATTTGATGCGCCGCGAGGAACTCGGCTGGCCTGAGCCTTCACCGCATCTGGCGGATTTCGACCAGGCCGAATCCAAATCGCTGCTGTCGATCGAGCCGCCAGAACACACGCGGCTGAGGACACTGGTCAACCGCGCCTTCGTTTCCCGCAACATCGAGCGGCTGCGGCCCGAGATCGAGACGCTGTCGCATAAGCTGATCGACGGCTTCGAGAAGGACGGCGGCACCGAGCTGCTGGCAAGCTTCGCCGAGATCATTCCCGTCACCGTGATCGCACGAATGATCGGCGTGCCGGACGAGATGTGCCGGCAATTGCTCGACTGGAGCCACGATTATGTGCGCATGTACATGTTCGGCAAGACGGCCGATGACGAGTACCGGGCCAACGGGGCAGCCAGGGAGTTCGGCGACTATATCATCCGGCTTGCCGAGGAGCGGCGCAAAGATCCGCGCGACGACCTGCTCACGCTGATGCTGGCGCCGGCGCGCGACGGGCAATACCTGACCGAGGAGGAACTGGTTTCGACGGCGATCGTGCTACTCAATGCGGGGCACGAGGCGACGGTCCACCAGATCGGCAACGCGGTGAACGTGATCCTCAAGAATCGCTGCGATCCTGAGGCGCTGTTTGCCGACGCGGCATCGACCACGCTCACGACAGAGGAAAGCTTCCGCATTTCCGCACCCGTCCACATCTTCAAGCGCTGGGTTCTGGAGGATCTTGAATTCGAGGGTATCAACTTCCGCAAGGGCGACGAGGTGGGATTGATCCTCGCCGCCGCCAATCTCGATCCAAGGAAGTTCTCTGATCCCCTCGCCTTCCGGCCGACCCGCAATGAAGGAATCAGCCTGTCCTTCGGCGCCGGCATTCATTTCTGCATCGGCGCGCCGCTGGCGCGGCTCGAGATGCAGATCGCGCTGCCGATCCTGTTCGAGCGCCTGCCCGGAATGCGGCTGGCAGCCGAGCCAGCGGTCAAGGACGTCTACCACTTCCACGGGCTGGAGCGGCTTGAGCTGGAATGGTGACGAACAAGCCCGCGGCTTCCGGATGTTCGGCAAGAAGAGGTCGAAAGAAATCCGCGAGGCGCTGGCGTTCGTGTCATCACCGGAATTTGCCGCAGCGTTCAGAAAGAACGCGGGGTGAGCGCCGCCTGGCGGCTTCTCATACCCTGATCACATAATCTTTCCGCGTCGTTTCAATCACTTCCCAGGTCCCCTTGAAGCCTGGTCGAAGGATCAGCCGGTCGCCTGCCCTTAGGTGAATTGCGTCGCCGCCATCCTCTGTCACCACGGAATGCCCCTCGAGAATGTGGAAATATTCCCACTCGTCGTAGACGATCTTCCATTTGCCTGATGTCGCCTGCCAGATGCCGGCATAGACGCCGCCTTCGGCTTCCTCGATGTTCCAGGTGGTGAATTGGGGATTGCCCGAGATCAGCCGGTCCGCCGCCGGCGCGCCGGTTTCCGGAATGATGTTGGTGACGTCGAAGCCGATGGACTTGTCGCTCATATCTCGTTCGCCGCGTATCTTTGATGAAGTCTCATTGATTTTCTGAGAATATTTTCCAACATTAGTCAAACCTATTTGTTGTTTCTGTGGAAACAACATGGCCGCCCATCAATTTCTTCGAGAGAAAAATCCATGTATGTCGAACGCGATAGCAGCGGAAATTTCGTCCTCGATCCGGACCAGCTCGCCGATCGGTTCGCTTTGACAGCCGCTGACTTCCGCTCGCGGATGCGACAGGGTCTCGTGGCCAGCACCGTCGAAATCGGGATGGACGAAGACGACGGCACCTGCCGACTAAGCGTCCGGCTCGGAAACCGCCTATGGCGAGCCGTAATCGACCGAAGATCATGTCACAAGTGAAACCCTGACATTCGTGCGCGGCAAATTGCTGAGGCGGGATGGCGAAAACTAAGGTTGGCGAGAGTATTGGACATCGTCTTTCGGATCATGCGACATCCCCTAATACTGTTCGACACAAAGCTTCCCAGGAAAGCACGCGCTCGTATCAACGCCGCTGCAGCGGCGATGTGACGAAAGGTTGCGACTGACGGAACGCCCGCGCCAGCAAGTGCGGGCGTTGGCGAAACATTAGACGTTTGTGGCGAACCACATCATGCGTGCTCCAGGGCCTGTTCGAGATCGGCGATGATGTCGGAGAGGTCCTCGATACCGACGGAGAGACGCACCACGTCCGGGCCCGCACCGGCAGCGACCTGCTGCTCCGGCGTCAGCTGACGATGCGTCGTCGAGGCCGGGTGGATGACGAGCGAGCGGGTGTCGCCGATATTGGCGAGATGCGAGAAGAGTTTCAGGTTCTCGACGAAATGCTTGCCGGCCTCGTAGCCGTCCTTGAGGCCGAAGGTGAAGACCGCTCCGGCGCCTTTCGGCGAATATTTCACCTGCAGGGCGTGGTTGGGATCGTCATCCAGGCCGGAATAGTTGACCCAGGCGACCTTGGGATGCGTCTTCAGCCATTTGGCGACGCCCAGCGCATTATCGCAGTGACGCTGCATCCTGAGCGGCAGCGTCTCGATTCCCGTGAGAAGCAGGAAGGCGTTCATCGGCGCCAGCGATGGCCCGAAATCGCGCAGGCCCAGCACGCGGGCCGCAATCGCGAAGGCGAAATTGCCGAAAGCCTGGTGCAGCACGACCCCACCATATTCCGGCCGCGGCTCGGAGAGCATGGGGTATTTACCTGATTTCGACCAGTCGAACGTGCCGCCATCGACGATGGCGCCGCCCATGGAATTACCGTGACCGCCCATGAACTTGGTCAGCGAATGGACGATGATGTCGGCCCCATGTTCCAGCGGCCGAATGAGGTAGGGCGTGGCCATGGTGTTGTCGACGATGAGAGGCAGGCCATGCCGATGCGCGACCTCGGCGATCGCAGCGATATCGACGAAGGTGCCACCTGGATTGGCGAGGCTCTCGATGAAGACCGCCTTGGTCTTGTCGTCAATCAGCGCTTCCATGGTCGAGGGGTCGGCTGTGTCGAACCAGCGGACGTTCCAGTCGAAATTCTTGAAGGCGTTGCCGAACTGGTTGATCGACCCGCCATAGAGGCGGCGCGCGGCGATGAAATTATCGCCCGGCCGCATGATGTTGTGGAAGACGAGGAGCTGGGCGCCATGACCGGATGCCGTGGCGAGCGCCGCCGTGCCGCCTTCGAGCGCGGCAACGCGCTCTTCCAGCACCGCGCTGGTCGGGTTCATGATGCGGGTGTAGATGTTGCCGAACGCCTGCAGGCCGAAGAGCGCCGCCGCGTGGTCGGAATTGTCGAAGACATAGGCCGTTGTCTGATAGATCGGCGTGATCCGCGCCTTGGTGGTCGGATCGGGCTGGGCGCCGGCATGTATGGCGAGCGTCGCGAAGCCTGGATTGTCCTTGCTCATGGTATCCTCCCTTTTAGTTGCCGAGATGATAGCGGTTTCGCCCCAAGAGGACAGCCCGGCAGTGCAAATTTATCCGCCCATGTTTGGAACGGCACGGATAGATTAGCTGCCGCTTCGCGTCTTGGATCGACACGGCAATCCAGGGAACGTGCCGATACGGAAATAATTTGCCCTCAAAACGAAAAAGCGCGGAAGAGTCCGCGCTTTTCTACAATATCGATTTGGAAGAATTCTGTGCGGTGTACGAACTGCGCTCGCCAGACGGCACAAATATCCGCAAACAAAAACACCCTCTTTCGAGGGCGGCCAATCAAATCATCCGGTCACTCGTCGCGATAGACTTTTTCGCGGCGCTCATGACGCTCCTGCGCCTCGATCGACAGAGTGGCTATCGGCCGAGCGTCCAGCCGCTTGAGGCTGATCGGCTCGCCGGTCTCCTCGCAATAGCCGTAGGTGCCGTCGTCGATGCGCTGCACCGCAGCGTCGATCTTGGAGATCAGCTTGCGCTGGCGGTCGCGAGCACGGAGCTCGATGGCCCTGTCGGTTTCCGAGGAAGCCCGATCGGCGAGATCGGGGTGGTTGGCACTTTCTTCCGCAAGGTGACCGAGGGTCTCGCGTGCCTCGCGCAAAATCTCATTTCTCCATGCGACCAGCTTGGACCTGAAGTAAGCCCGTTGCCGGGGGTTCATGAACTCCTCGGTTTCCGAGGGGACATAGTCGGCAAGATCGATATTCTCACTCAACGCGATTCTCCTGAAGAACATCCCGCACGCGCTGCCCTATAGCCTTACACATGTGCTAATTCAAGCCGAAAGCGCAGGTAAGGTTATTTTTAAAACTGTTACAAACTTGCGCTAAGTGATTATTTTTTTATCAGTATTCAGAATCGACCGTGATTTCTCGCGGGTAAAAACCGCCCGGCGAGGCCAACCCGAGCCACCGGTGCGATTGACGTTTCAGGGAGCCCCGTTTACGCAAAACGGAACACACCTGTCCTTCCCGCGCCGGATTTGATCCATGCCGTCTGATAGCGCCCCGACATTCCACCTCTATCTCATGAGACATGCGCATGCCGGCTGGGCCGCGCCCAATACAAGCGATTTCGACCGACCGCTCGACGAGCGGGGGCGGTTCGAGGCACGCGACGTGGCGGAGCAGGCGCTGATGGCGGGCGTCAGACCCGATATGCTGGTCTCCTCGCCGGCGCTGCGCTGCCGCCAGACCACTTCGGCTCTTCTCGACGTGTTTCGTGATCTGAAATCGCGTGAAGACGAGCAACTCTATTCCGGCGGATCGGAGGCCTATCTCAGCCATATCGTGCTGCATGGAGACATCAGGTCCCTGATGATCGTGGGACACAATCCGATGATCGAGGCGCTCGCCCATCATCTCGCCCGACCGAGCGCAGTCATTGCCCCGATCGCCATGGGCTATCCGACGGCAGGGCTGCTGGTGCTGGCTTTTCCGATGCCATTGCCGCACAAGATTCTGCATGCTGGCCGAGCCGAGCACTTCATCGCGCCATCTTTGACCTAATACCAAGGATCGATGATAGGAACCCATATGATCGGCTCGATCTTTGTTTCCGGCGAGGAGAGGTTCGCAGTCACGATGCCTTCGCATCGTGCAAGAGCCTCGACGCCGCCGGAAGCGAAGAGAAGCCGACCGAAGGTGGTTCATACAGGCCCTTCGGCGTTGTTGCGATCCTCGACCGATGCGAAAAGCATCGCTCTTCGGACCGCGCCTAGCCGAAGGGCCTGTATGAACCATCCTATGGGTTCCTATCGTCGATCCTTGGTATAAACCGTTTCGTGCCTATATTGCGGGCTCGGACTTCTCTCGACGGGAACAGCGATTGCCGCCCTCGCCCATCAATATCGCCGACGAAGCGCTGATCGCGCTTGAAAACCTCGCTGACCGGGCCTCGGGTTTCATCAACCCGACCTTGCGGCTGGGCGTGACCGGACTGTCGCGCGCCGGCAAGACGGTGTTCATCTCGGCCCTGATCCACAACCTTTTGAATGGCGGGCGCCTGCCGCTTCTGGAAGCGCAGCGATCCGGGCGCATCAAGTCGGTGCGGCTGGAGGAACAGCCCGACGATGCCGTGCCGCGTTTCCAGTACGAGGATCACATCCGCGCGTTGGTCGAAAAGCGGCTCTGGCCGGATTCGACGCGCGCCATTTCCGAACTCAGGCTGACCATCGAATATGAGAGCGCATCGGCATGGACCCGGTTGCTGTCGGCCGGCAAGCTCTCGATCGATATTGTCGATTATCCCGGCGAATGGCTGATGGACCTGCCGCTGCTGGAACAGGATTTCAGAACATTTTCGGACCATGCCACGACACTGGCTCGCGCCGGCAGGCGCGCACCCCTGGGAGAAAAGTGGCTGAAGCTCGCCGGCAACATCGCGGCGGATGCGCAGGCCGATGAAATGCTTGCGCGAGACCTATCGGTGGAATTCACCGCCTATCTCAAGGCCTGCAAGGAGGACAAGCACTCCTTCTCGGCGCTCGCACCCGGCCGTTTCCTGATGCCCGGCGATCTCGAGGGCTCACCGGCGCTGACCTTTGCGCCACTGGTCAATCTCCCTGAGGGCCGGCCGTCGCGCGGAAGCCTGGCCGCGATGATGGAGCGGCGCTTCGAGGCCTACAAGACGCATGTGGTCAAGCCGTTCTTCAAGGAGCATTTCGCCCGCCTCGACCGCCAGATCGTGCTGACGGACACGTTGCAGGCGCTCAACCGCGGGCCGGAGGCGCTGGCCGATCTCGAAAACGCGTTGGCCGATGTGCTGGGCTCGTTTCGTCCGGGCACGAATTCCTGGCTCTCGACCTTCTTCACCCGGCGCATCGACAAGGTTCTGGTCGCTGCCACCAAGGCAGACCACCTGCATCACGAAAGCCACGACCGGCTGGAGGCGCTCACGCGGCGCATCGTCGATCGCGCCATCGACAAGATCGGCCGCTCGGGCGCGGCGATCGACGTGATCGCGCTGGCCTCGATCCGCGCGACGCGCGAGGCCGTCGTCACCCGCGACGGCGAGACGTTGCCTGTCATCGTCGGCACGCCAATCCTCGGCGAGGCGATCAATGGCGAGATATTCGACGGCAAGCGCAAGACTGCGATCTTCCCCGGCGACCTGCCTGAAAAGACGGATGTCTATTTTCGCGCGGAGGACCCCGAACGCGCCGCACCCGAGTTGCCGCATATCAACATCGTCCGCTTCCGGCCGCCTGAAATCGAGGAGACGGGCGGCGGCATCAAGCTCTCGCTGCCGCATATCAGGCTGGACCGTGCATTGCAGTTCCTGATCGGAGACCGGCTGGCATGAGCAAGGAACCACGCAAGCCGCAAAGTTTCTCTTTCGACGAGCCGGCCGGGCCGGTGCCCATGCCGCAGCGCCGGAAGCCGGAAGCTTTCGACAACGGCATCGTGCTGACGCCTGAAGAGGACGATCCGTTCCTCGGAAGTGCCGCGGATGATGCGGCGCTTGTATCGATCGGCCCGCCGAGGCGCAGGTTTCCCTTCTTCAGCATTTTCGCCGGCGCGCTGAGCCTCATTCTTTCCGTCGCGTTCGGACTGTGGCTGGATCAGTTGATCCGAGACCTCTTCACGCGTGCCGACTGGCTGGGTTACACGGCGATCGGCGTCACGGTGGCTGGCGTGCTGGCGGTGTTCGGCATGGCGGCGCGCGAACTCATCGCCATCCGCAGGCTCGCCTCCGTCCAGGCACTCAAGGATGAAGCGGAAAAGGCAGGGCTGGACCGCAAGCCCGGGCATGCCCGCGCGGTGGTCGCCAAGCTGGTCAAACTGTCGGAGAGTATCCCGGAAACCGCAGCGGGGCGGGCAGCCCTCGCCAGGACAGCCGACGAGATCATCGATTCGCAGGGCCTGATGAGCCTCGCCGAACTCGAACTGCTTGCGCCGGCCGATCGAAGAGCGCGGCAACTGGTGCTCAATGCGGCCAAGCGGGTGTCCGTGGTGACAGCCGTCAGCCCGCGTGCGCTGATCGACCTCGGCTATGTGATCTTCGAATCGGCCAGGCTGATCCGCGCCGTGGCGGAAACCTATGGCACGCGGCCCGGGCGACTCGGCATGTTCCGGCTGTTCCGCGACGTCATCGCCCATCTTGCGGTCACCGGCTCGATCGCCGTCGGCGACGGCATCGTGCAGCAGCTTCTCGGCCACGGCCTGGCGTCGAAAGTGTCGGCGCGGCTTGGCGAAGGCGTGATCAACGGGCTGATGACCGCCCGCATCGGCATCGCAGCGATGGACCTTTTGCGGCCCCTGCCCTTCAAGGCTCTCAGGCGGCCGGGCGTGTCGGATTTCATCGGCGACCTGACGAATACATCCGGCGGAAAATAGCTAGTGGTTGATTCAACTCTGGAAATTGCAGCCGAAAAAGTGTAGCTATTTTGCCATAGCGGTTTCAATCCCGGAGCAACTACGGGTTCTCAGGATTGCGAAGCAGTGTACTTCATGTCTAATGGAAACCATGCATTAACCATTCTCGGTGAAGACTTGTCATCAAGTTGATCGCCGTTCCGGGGGAAGTTCTATGTTATCGCGCGTCAAGATGATTGCCACAGGCTTCGCGGCAGTCGCCATCACGGCGATGGCCGCCATCGCACCTGCCGAGGCGGGCAATCGTGACAAGACCTTCTTCGACGGCGTCCAGGGCCAGTGGACCGGACCGGGCGAGATCGTCGCCGGCAAGTACAAGGGCACGAAGTTCACCTGCACGCTTGCGGGTTCCTCCGACGACAATGGCAGCGGTATGACGCTCGACGGCTCCTGCCGCGTCGGCATCTTCAAGCAGCCGATGAAGGCGACGATCAGGAGCGCCGGCCGCACCTACAAGGGCAAGTTCCTCGACGGCGCGCAAGGCAAGGGCCTGGATATCGTTTCGGGCAACGTGACCGGCCAGAAGATCGTCGTCGGCATCACCCGCGCCAAGCTGAATGGCGCCATGATTGCCCGGCTCCAGGGCAAGAACACGATGACAGTCACGATTTCGGTCAAGGTCGACAACACGATGGTTCCGGTCATCGGCATGAACCTGAACCGCGAAACCGACGAGATCGCGGTCGGCGCGGTGGACTGAACATCAATCAAAGAATAACTGGAGCCGGGTCACGCCCGGCTTTTTCACGTCTTGGGTTTCCACCAATCGCGATTTTCGTCGGCAACCTCGATGCCTGACGTATCCACCTCGGCAAGCCACTCCCGCACCGTCCTGCCTTGGACGATGAAGTCCGGGGCGAAATCTGCGAGTGGCATCAGGACGAAGGCGCGTTCGGTCATGCGGGGATGCGGGATGGTCAGTTGTTCGGACTTGATCACCAGTCCGCCGAAATCGAGGACGTCGATGTCGAGAGTCCTGGGGCCCCAGCGCTCGGCGCGCACCCGCCGGTTCACCTGTTCGATCCCGAGCGCGAGGCCCAGCAAGGGCACGGGGGAAAGCGTCGTCTCGACTTGCGCCGCGGCATTGAAGAACCATTCCTGATCAGTCTTGCCCCACGGCGGCGTGCGGTAAAGGCACGAAACCTGTGTCACCCGGCAGTCCGGATGCTGCTCCAGCATCTGAAGCGCCGACGACATGGCAGCAACGGGATCGCCGATATTGCCGCCAAGCCCCAGGAGCGCGGTGGATATAAGACTATTGTCCTGCATGATGCTCGATGGTGACCTGGACGTAATCGAGCACTCCTGCCACCGGCGCGTTCGGCTTGCGCAGCGTAATCTTGGCGCGACGGATCTCGGGGAAGCGCTTTTCGAGCGAACGGGCGATTTCCATTGCCAAGGCCTCGATCAGGAAATAGCGGCGTCCGATGACGATCTCCTCGATCACCTTGAAGGCAACGCCGTAATCCACCGTCGATTCGATCGAATCGTCTTCCAGCGGGCCGGCCGGCTGCACTTCGAGTTCGGCATCGACGAAGAATCGCTGGCCAAGCACCTCTTCCTCGCGCATCAGCCCATGACGGGCGAAGAACGCACAGTTGGCGAGCAGGATTGTGTAAGTCGAGGGCATTTCAGTCTCCCTGCCGGTGATTTGTTTGCCGGTCTGTTCTGGCGCTGAGCATAGCATCCGCGACGATCAGTGCATCCCTGTTGATTGCGACATTGTGGACGCGGAATATCGCCGCTCCGGCGTAACGCAGAAGCGCGGTGGTCGCGGCGGTCGCGACGTCGCGGTCCGGCGCCTCGCGGCCCGTCAACGCGCCGAGGAAGCGTTTTCGCGACGTGCCTGCGAGTAGCGGAAAACCGAGCGCGTGAAGCTCGGTAAATCGCGCCGCCAGTTCGATGTTCTCGCGCGGCGTCTCCTTGTTGAAGCCGAAGCCCGGGTCGAGCACGATCGCATCATCGGCGATGCCGGCGGCGCGCGCGATCTCAATCGAGCGGTTGAGAAATTCGAACTGGTCCTCAATCACGTCAGGCAGTTTTTCCCGGCCCCTGCCGGTATGCATGATGCAGACGCCGGCGGATGTGCGGGCGACGACGGAAGCAAGGTCCGGATCGCGCTGCAAGCCATGGACATCGTTGACGATATGGGCACCGGCTGCGACTGCGCGTTCTGCCGTCGACGCCCGGTAGGTATCGATCGAGATCAGCACACCTGATTTGGCCGACAGCGCCTCGATCACCGGCATCACGCGATCCTGTTCCTCGGTGGCCGACACTTCGGCCGCACCGGGCCGGGTGGATTCGCCGCCGATATCGACAATATCGGCCCCCTCGTCCACGGCCCTGAGCGCATTCCTGATCGCGTCGGCCGACGAGGCGTTTAGCCCGCCGTCGGAAAAGGAATCCGGCGTGACATTGATGATGGCCATGATCAGACCTCGAGGGCCGAGCGTGACTTCCCGGCCATGCGCTAGCTTCCAGGCCACCGGATCGAAGGGCGTGGGCAATTTTTCGCCTTTCACGGTGCGAGAGAATTTTCGTGCTGATTGCATATTGCGCCCGGGGAGACAATGTCACAAGGATATGAAAGTGATCCGGAGCAGACCATGAAGCGGTATCAAGACCATCTCAAGACAACCCTCGTGACGCTGGCCATTTCGATGGTCGCCTTGCCGACGGCCAGCGAGACGATCATCCGCAAATCCATCACTTACTTCTCCATCGGCGGCCGCACCGCATCCGATCTCGACCGGGAGATGAGCCGTCTGGGGCCGCTGTCGCAGACGACCGGCCGCAGACATCCAGGCGCCACGCAGATCAGGTTCAACGGTTCGGCGACATTCATCGGCAAGAGCGGCCACTGCTACATCGGCGGCGCCAAGGTCTTGCTGTCGACCAAGCTCATGCTGCCGCGCTGGTCCAATCGCCGCAAGGCGACGAAGGAAATGGCGCTGCTCTGGGACACGCTCGCGTCCGATATCAAGCGTCACGAGGAACGGCACGCCGAGATCGCCCGCACCCATGCAAGGCAGTTGGAGAAAACGATAGTCGCACTGCCTTCGGCGCGGGACTGCCCGACGCTGAAGGCCAAGGTCAATCGCGTATCGCAGGAAGCTATGATCGCGCACGACAAGGATCAGTTGCGCTTCGACCGCATTGAGGCAGTCAATTTCGAGAACCGGATGATTCGGCTGCTGCGGTACCGAATCGCGACGCGATCGGTGAACTAACTCGGCAGTTCCGGTTGATTTGCGTGTTTTTGATGCAACGAACCGCCGAAACTTGTGCGAAATTTGCCACTAATCCTGTGAATTGACCATTCATAATCGTCAATTGCACTTGCGGCATCACTGAATTAGCGTTCTCATATCAATCGCGAGTAGCGGTGCAAGTAGAGCGTTTCTTGGTTGTCTTGTCTCCAGTGGTTTCCCAAGACGCATGTGAGTGGCTGCAGGTGTCTCCTCCCTCGCCTGTCGACGATGCGTCTCATTAGCCTCGCTCAAGAACAGAGCGAGGCTTTTTTTGGCCGGTCGATTCTGGAGTGTTGCTTCTGTCCCTATCAGCCCTGTTTTTCAGGAATATGAACGGTCAGCCCTTCAAGGGCATCCGTCATCCGGATCTGACAGCTCAGCCGTGATGTCGGCCGCACGTCATAGGCAAAATCCAGCATATCCTCTTCCATCGGATCGGGCTTGCCGGCCTTGTCGGCAAAAGCCTCATCGACATAGACATGACAGGTCGCACAGGCACAGGCACCGCCGCATTCCGCCAGAATGCCGTTGATCGAATTGCGGATGGCATTCTCCATGACGGTGGAGCCGGGAGCCGCCTCCAGTTCATGGCGCGTTCCGTCATTTTCAATGATGATGAGCTTGGGCATTATGACCTGAATTTTCCGTTCGGGAGGCTGTCGCATGTCGCGCAACAGCCTTTTCCAACAAAATTCATAGCGCGTCAACCGACGGGAAGCATCGCCTCGAAGCGACGGAAGATGTCACTTCGGAGATGCTTCGGCGCAAAGGGCAAAGCCCTCGCGCTGCGGTTCTTCATCACGAGCGCGAAAGCGTGTTGATGAAGTTCTCGGCTTCGGCGATGGCATTGCCGAGCTGGGCGATATTGGCCGCGTCGCTGGCTGTGTTTTCCACTTTCGCGGCGGCGGCGGAAACATTGAAGGCACCGATGGCCAGTGCGGCCCCCTTGAGCTTGTGGGCCGTCTGGGTGATGATATCGGGCTTGCCGGACGAAAGCTCGTTCATGCAGCAGCGTGCCTGGCGGGCGAATGTGTGGAGAACCTCGAGTTCGAGGGCCTTGTCACCGGATGTCTGCTTGGCGAGATGAACGAGGTCGATCGGGCGATGTTGTGATGGAGTGTAGCCCCTGTAGTTGTCCGGGGCTTCGAATGCGATACTCAACGCTGCCATGTCTGGGTTTTCCCTTGTTATGTTTGATTGTGGGACAGCCACTTTTCGAATGGGCTCATCATCACATCGCCTAACGGAAAAATGCTTAATTGCGGCAATTTCGCGGGCGGGAAAGTGCGCACATGGTTAATACGTATTAAACAGCGATTTTCATTGACTTTTTGATCTTCACTTTATCGCGGCGGCGTTAATTTTCTGTTAACCATCATACCTTTGAAAACCCGAGCGATTGTATCAAAACGGCTTCTGTGCCACTAAGTTACGAGGTCTGGAGTGGCTTGCCTCTTGGGCAGAACACTTCTTTCCATGCGACAGTACGGCGTTTCATCGAATGGATCATTGATGGATAAGCCCCCGTCGCGACGGATAAGCCGCCCCGGGGGAGCAGGCGCCGGTTCAACCGGTTCCCTTCGCGGCTCACAGAATGAATGAGGCGAACGGGAATGGCGACGAAGCGCGAAAACGAAGCGGTAGAGGAAAACGCCTACAAGGCGCTTGAGGATGCCCTTGCCATCGACTTCCAGGACGACGGCCGCAAGGGTGAGGCCCAAGCGGGCCGCAGCCCCGATGAGGCGCGCGCTTCGAAAGAGGAAAACGCCCGCTCGCTGGCGCCGGAACAGGCACCGAAGTCGCCACAACTCAGGGCTGCCAACGACCAGCGCTCCAATCTGCAGCCGCAACTGCTTGGTGGAATGGACGCTTCCTCGAAATCCCCGATGCGCATGGCGGCCATCGTCTCCGTGATCTGGGTTCTGCTCGGCATCGGCGCCGCGCATTTGTTCTATGCGCCTGCTATTTGGGAAATCCGCTCGTTCCAGCAACTGGCCGCCCTGCCCGGCGCCTTCGGCGTTCTGGTCGCGACGCTCTTTCCGATCGCCATCTTCTTCGCCTTCGCAAACATGATCGCCCGCGCCCGGGAACTGCGCCAGGCGGCCCGCTCGATGGCCGAAGTGGCGCTCAGGCTCGCCGAGCCGGAAAGTGCCGCGACCGACCGGATCATGAGTGTTGGCCAGGCCGTGCGCCGCCAGGTGACCGCCATGAACGAGGGTATCGAGCGCACGATCGCGCGTGCCTCCGAACTTGAGACGCTGGTCCACTCCGAAGTCAATGCGCTGGAGCGCAGCTATACCGACAATGAAATGCGGGTCCGGAACCTCGTGCAGGAGCTCGGCTCCGAACGTGAATCCATCGTCGGCCATGCCGAACGCGTCCGTTCCTCGATCTCCGGCGCCCATGAGCAGTTGAAAGAAGAGCTTGCGGCCGCGAGCCTCAACATCTCGCGCAACATCGCCACCTCAGGCGAAGCCGTCGCCAAGATGATCGACACCCAGGCCGCGATCTTCATGGAACGGTCCGGCATGGCGACGAACTCTATCGAAAGCCTGCTTTCGGTGAAGACCGAGAACCTGCTTTCGGCCTTGAGCACCAGCGGCGTGGCCTTGGCGAATGATTTCGACAATCGCATCGATGCGCTGTCGTCGACGCTGCGCGAACGCGGCAAGGCGCTTCTGTCCGATTTCGAGACGCGCGCCTCGCTGCTGGACGCCAATACCGACAAGCTGAACAATGCGCTGCAGGAGCGTACGAAGCAGCTCAACGAGACGCTGATCGCGCGGACCAAGCAAATCAGCGAGTCGCTCACATCAGGCGGCCAGGCAATCACATCTGGCCTGGACGACGTGCTGAATTCACTCAATGCGGCACTCGACGAGAAGGGCTCGAGCTTCCGCCAATCGATGC
>Ga0307515_10003964_pt1 | contig 30875 bp, 17 predicted proteins | sample 17_EM_MG_FD_194513 | JGI IMG/M metagenome (GOLD analysis project Ga0307515, IMG submission 194513) | Populus trichocarpa ectomycorrhiza microbial communities from riparian zone in the Pacific Northwest, United States - 17_EM | ecosystem: Host-associated > Plants > Roots > Unclassified | place...
AGTAAATTTTTAAGTTGTTATATTTTTTTTTTTCTTAAATGAACACATTCCCTTAACTGGATGTTTTTTGATAATTAATGGGACTTCATGTTTTTTTTTTTTTTTGAAGTTTTGCATGTTATTTTTGCGTTTAAATTATTTTGGCTTAAGTTTTTGATCCCCTTCTGAACTGCATTGATTTATTATCCTGTAAAAAATTTCGCTATATATCGACTCCATTTTGTTGCTTTACTTCTATTTCAACTTTGAGAATTTAATGCGAAATATTTCCTTAACTCAAGTTTTTTGAGTAATTGGACGTCATGTATTTCTTTTTTAATTGAATTTTTCCTGTTATTTTTGCGTTTAAATTATTTTGGCCAAAGTGTTTCTGCATTTTGAACTGCATTGATTTAACAATCCTATAAATATTTTTTGTTTAAGTGTATTTCTTGCAAATGTCATAAAATATATTTGGTAATATCTTGAGTAAAGGAAGCACATAAAAGGTAGCTTTGTTGATCATGTTTGGTGTATGCATTGTGTCTGTTAGTAATGACAGACACTTGTATTCACGCATAAACTTTATGTTTGCATATGCATTTTGACAATTTTAGTGGAAATGAAAGTTGACATTGAAATGCATACTTGCAGCTAGCTGTAAACGGTACACGTATTTGCTATGATTGTTGATTTGTTATTCTGTTGACAGTTTTTTGAGGTTTTATTAAAATAAGAAAGGCATTGGGAATGTCAGTGGTTTGTGGTAACCTCTTTAATTAGTTTGGATTTATTGAATCACTATCATCACATTCCATAAAGGGCATGATCTGAGTGAGGTAAACGTATAAACGTGTCACTTAGGTTTTAAATTAGTTCAAAAATATTTGTGTTCCTGAACTTTAATGGGCGAACACTGTCACAGTAAAGTATTGTTGATTTTACATATCAAAACAATCACTAATGGGAAAAATAGAAGTTAATGCAAAACGAGTGTATAAAAAATGTATAATTATTGTAAACTAGAGTTGTGGCACCAATTTGTGTGGAGCAACTCATCTTTTGTAGTCATTTTAAGTCTCTTTAATGAGAAGGTGGTTAACATTTACACTTAGATGCAGTCACATTTTCCAAGCAAATGGGTGATGGAAAGAGATGTTTTCTGGATAAGCTGCACAAATGTTGGCCTGACAGCTTCTGGTATCGTTAAGTAAAACCAGACATAAGACAATCTTGCCAACTTACCGCTTCTGTCTAAGAATTCCATCTGCTGATTAGGCTTAATTGCTAGGAAGAGACTATATCAAATGTTGTTAATTTAGTGGAGGATCGCAGATTCTAGATTGAGCATTATAATGGTCACCTGTGCATTTATTTAATGTGGATATATACATGAATACAGTGGTGAAGAAATAAGCATGTTTACCGCACTTAAAGCTTCAAATGTCAACATATAATTGGGTGGACATAAATAGAATGTCTGTTTATATGCATGTAATTGTTGACAGATGAAAATAATATTTGATGGTTTTCATTCATTTATGCTTTGGTGGGCAGATGAATTGATTGCTTTGATTGGAATCTATTGTTTTAATGTTCACATATAACTTCACTTTTTATTCTGCTTTCTTTCTTTGTTAATTGTGTTTAATCAATGGTTGGCCCTTTTACATGCATTTAACTTTGTTCTTTTTTTTTATCCATCATAAAAAAAAGACCGTCTTTATTGTTTTTAACATGCTCATCTTTTATAGGCTATCAAGCCCATTTGTTTTGGTTAAAACAATTTTTTTTTTATAAAAAAATACTTGATTGTTTTTACATGACATTTGGAAGTATTGCTTTTAGCTTTGATAAGATTTATGTGAACTTCTTGATTGCAGAGAAGGAGAATCTTTGCCTTTACGGATTTCCTAGTGAGCAGTGGGAGGTCAATTTACCTGCTGAAGAGGTGCCTCCAGAGCTTCCAGAACCTGCTTTAGGCATCAACTTTGCCAGAGATGGGATGCAAGAAAAGGACTGGTTGTCTCTGGTTGCTGTTCACAGTGATGCATGGTTACTTTCTGTGGCCTTCTATTTTGGGTCTAGGTTTGGATTTGACAAAGCTGATAGGTATATTACCCTTGAACAACTTGTGGTACAATTGTAGTGTAACTTCTTTGTGTGTAGCTTAGAATCTCACTTCTAGTGGTGACCAGTCCCAAGCTAGATTCACCCTGTGCTTAAAAGTTGATTTATCAATTAGCTTGAAGATATTTCTCATCCCTTCAAATAAGAATTCCTGTTTATTTTTTTTTTCATATCATGAAGATTTTTTTTTTAAATCATGAAGAATTTCTACTATCTTTATTTTGATCAATGGTTTGCTCTTTGTACGACTACAGTGCGGACCCATTTAGTGTCTGCAGGCCAACATCATTGCTTTTGACTCTTAATTATATTCTGTTATGGATAGTTTAGCAATGTCTTTTTTGGTGTAGAATCGGGTTTGTAGCAAATTGTATGAATATGGGAAATTAAATCTTCTGAGCAAATATTTCATGAAATTCCTTAGGAGTCGTACGTTAACAAGCAGCCACATGTGATTTAGTTGAAACTCATCCTCCATTTATGATATGGCTAAGATATTTATGTATTTACTGCTTGTAAGTGATGCAACTTATTTTATTTTGTATCACTTGAATGAAATTTAAGTTTAAAAAATTCTACACTTAATGTTGTCTAGGTTGAAGGTTAATGAAGGTGGTAGCTTTATATACTACTCTTGGCTCCAAGAAGCAAGTTCAAGTCTTGCTTCTGTTGGTGTTCTCTGAAGTTTCCTAACAATGTCTCAAACTATATTCTGTTGGTAGCTTTGTGAATAGAATTCTTTGATTTAAGCTTTATTGTTTTTTTTTTTTTTTTCAATATCATGCTTTTGGTCTATGATGCAGAAAACGCCTTTTCAGCATGATAAATGATCTTCCAACAATATTTGAGGTGGTGACCGGAACGGCCAAGAAACAAGTAAAAGAGAAGTCATCAGTTTCGAATCACAGCAGTAATAAAACTAAATCAAACTCAAAGGTATGAGGGATTTGAACTGCAACTTAATTTGATCCATTATATCTGTGATAATAAGAAACCATAGTTATCTGCCTTGCATGATTTGATGCCAAATTTTCATTATTTGCTCCTTAAATATGCCCTAGGCTTGTTTAATTGATGTAGCAGCAGTCTTGTTACTGGTATGACAATATTGAACTACCAGGTTTAACATTCCACTATAAGAAATAAGACATGAAAGGGAAATTCTCTTTTATTGGTTTGTATTTTATTAGGCTTCAGAACAATAATACTGGCACTTTATCTTGTTTTGATTGGGCAGCAGCGAGGTTCTGAATCCCAGGGCAAATATTCAAAGGCAATGCAAGCAAAAGATGAAGACGACGAGGGCTTGGATGAAGAAGATGAAGAAGATCATGGAGAGACTCTATGCGGTGCTTGTGGAGAAAACTATGCCTCTGATGAATTCTGGATTTGCTGTGACATCTGCGAGAAGTGGTTCCATGGAAAATGTGTTAAGATCACCCCAGCTAGGGCTGAGCATATCAAGCAGTACAAATGCCCATCTTGCAGCAACAAGAGAGCACGGCCTTGATGATTACCGGGTAGCTTGCTCTGTGTAATATGGCATGTGGGACTGCTAACTGTTTAGTAGGTCAGGTTTGTTCGTAGTCATGTGTCTTTGATCTAGGAAAAACTAATCGGATGCTATGTGTAGGCTGCAAAATGTGCTGTTTATTTGATCATAAATTAGGATATTTGTATACTTTCAGCTTGGGAACCATTTTCCCATGATTGGGATAAGTGCTTGTTTTATTTCTGTGACATGATGTTTATATGCAATCTGTCCAGTTCTCTGAAGACTGTTTACCCTGTCCCATCTCACCTTTCAACTTTAGTTCTTGCTTTTCACGAGTGTTTGGAACTTGAAAAAATATAAACATGCTTGGAACTTGGGATTGTCTGGAATGTTTTCCTTTCATCTGACACTACTCGCTGAAGGGCCGAAGGGGCTCCCCTTCTGCAGAAAACTCGCCAGCGCCTGTCATTTGCATGAGTTGCTTATTTTGTGTTGCCATATCCATCTACGCCGTGATGTTTCTAACAATTTTTTTAAAGAGGGTTTCGAGTCGTAACGAATTACTGGAAGATGAAACTCGTAACTGCTTGAAAAGATTGAAAATTATCCCATCGCAATGTTGTTAGAACTACAAATTGAATCATAAATTCATATGATTTTAAGACCGATTTTACAAGTTTAAATGGAATATATGTACTGTATCATACAACATTAACCCTAACCTCTGTTTCTCTGACAACAAACCATAATAAAAAGCACTCCTTTATGGAAGGAGCCTGAAAGCACAGGAAGGACAGGGAAGCGTCAAGAAGGAACTTCGGACAAAACTTAAAGCACCATCTACATATGGGTTCCGTTTGAATGCTTCTGCATTTCAAGGGACTGCACAGAAAGGATTTCTTCACATGCTTGATGAAGCTTCCTGTGACGAGGGGAAGTCTAACTGCTGATGGTTTTGAGATAACGAATATTTCAAACCTTGGAAAGTTTTGACGAGTGAATCTTGTTGTATGGTATAGCTGTTCATAATTTCCTGTATCTTTTGTGTTCTTCCCAAAAACATTTAGTTTGAAGCATTTATTTGAGTATCTCTGCAACATGAATGGAGTTATTCCAGCGAAGAACGTTGCGAGTGCAAATGTTGGGTTGAAGGCGATATGTGCTTTTGAGTATCTCTGCAATATGAATGTAGTTATTCGAGCTGGTTTTGTACTATCTAAAATGTATGAATGTAGTTATTCGAGCTGGTTTTGTACTATCTAAAATGTAGAGAATAAACATAAACCTTTGAATTGATCGTCTAAAATCAAACCAGGATCATCTGATAATGTTTTTGAATTGATTACAGAGTTGATTGGAACTGGTTCTTCAGCTGTTAATTTAAAATTTTAAAGAATTTCCTTATGATTTTAGTATTTATTTTTACGATCTGAATTTATATTTTACCTTTTATTTTGTCATAAATACGTTATTGACAACTTTGCACTGGGATTCGGGAAGCTTCAAGTCGTCTTCAATTTTGCTTCGAACGCAGGTGCCCTGGCTTGAAGGCGATATGTGCTTTTGATACCACATATCGCTTAGCTTGAGCCATCAAGGGATACACACGTGCATTAGTATTCTAGGAACTTGTCATAGATACATTTTGACTTCTCTCTACTATGCACTTACAAATTTTTATTTTGTGGTCGGACAAGCTTTATTGTTATTCAAACATTTTAATTAGATATAAATTCTATTTTTTTTGCGTTTCAAAAATATTTTTAAAAAAGTTAAATTTTTTTTTTAATTTTTTTTACTTCAAATTAATATTTTTTTTGGTATTTTCAGATCATTTTAATATACTAATATCAAAAATAATTTTTTAAAAATAAAAAAAATTTATTTTGATGCAGGAGTGAGAAACACTTTAAAAAGCAACCCCAACAACACTCCAAACACTTTAAAAAATATTATTGGAGCTTCTTAACCATGATTTCTTTTATCTTTAGCTTAAACTAGAGAAAGGGTTGTAAAGAAAGAATGATTTCCAAGAAAGTAATGAAAGTGAGAGGGAGGGAGAGTGGGGAACATGGCATCACGTATTGAATTTTTAAGAAAGGAAAAGCATTAAAGAACAAAAGATTTTGTTTTTCACTGGGAGAGAGGATGAAAAAAAAAAATCTAAAATTTTGCTTTTAGGGTTAGAAGCAAATTTAGCTTTTGTACCTGTTTTTTTTTTAAGTAGGTCTTGGTTGGACTGTTCTAGTTTGATTTAATCAGTTTCAGGTTTTTGAAACCAAAACTGAATCGAAAAAGATTTTTTAATTTTTTAATAAGTTTTTTTAGTTTTTCTAGTTATTCTTTTTATTTTCTTAAATTCTTGTTTTTTTTATCCTCACCCTTAATTATATTTAGTTATTGTTTGTTTTTATGGTTATTAATTAGTATTTGTTTTTTGGGTTAGTAATTAATGTTAGTGTTGAGGGTTTGTTTTCAAAACTGAGGGTTATGGTTTAGGTTTAGGATATTGTTTAGAGTTTGTATTTGAGATTAGTTTGGAGTTAGAGTTAAGTTAGGTTGTGATTTGATATTTTTAGTCAAATTTATTATTTTTAATTATGTTTTTATTAAAATAGATATTACCTGTACTATTTTGCCAAAGTTTTTAGCCAAAAATGTCAGATATGAAGTTTTTTTGAAAATGCGATCCAACCTGTGTTTTTTAAAAAATTAAAATTTATTTTTTATTTAAAATTAATATTTTTTAGTGTTTTTAAATTGTTTTGATGCGCTGATATAAAAAATAATTTTTAAAAAATAAAAAAACATCATTTTAATACATTTATAAATGAAAAACACTTTAAACCGCAACCGCTATTACAACCCTAAAAATGCCCGAAATATCCTTAAACGCATGCTACATACGTAACTCGCCTTCTCTACTTGTCAGTTACCCGTGAACGCATGTCCGAGTAGCCGATTAGGGAGTTATTTTTCGTTTAACAATAATATTATGAGACATTTGCTGGGCTTTAATTAGTATGATAAAAGATAATAATTAAAGAATACACACTGTCAAATTCCTTTCGAGGAACGAGAGGACAAAGCTAGGTGCCATACAGGATAAGCTTCTTTTAGCAGAAGCAATTGATGTTGCGTAACGAGACTCGTGTCAGGCACAGTCATGACCTCATGTCCTCCCCTGCAACCGGTAATCCTCGTCCCTTCGAGTGCTCATGGGTCAGAGCCACCAACATCTGGAAGACTTTGTCACATCAACACCCTCATTGAGGTCTTGCCATTTTTCTTTTCTTCCCTTTCCTTTTCTTTTGTTTTGCTAAGGTAACTGTGAAGTTCATAATTTCTTCTGGTTAAACAAGAAAATGGAGACTGTCATTGTCTCTCCCTCTGCATGCATGTATGGACATGAATGATTGGTTAGTGTCATCATCAGCTAAGATGTTGTTTATATTCACCTAACAGAAAGCACGCTAGCAGTTTCTTTATGAGACATATCTTCTCTCCCATAACCGAGACTTCAGAACTAAAGAGACAGATGCTGTATAATTTGGACACGAACAAGTGCCATCTCAAATCAATTCAGGACATAGAAGCACAGATAGGAAGGCCTTGTTATTACTATACTAAAGTTTACATTGATTTCCACTGAAAATAACGGGGAAGCAGGAAAACAAAAATTTACATTGATAGGCCATCTTGGGGAGCAGGCTGATAAAGAGACACGGTACAGAAATAACAAAAATTTCAAGGATTTCAAGTGGAAAAAGTCTTTCCTCTTCCATTGCTCTCGAGTCATGAGGTCAAGCTATCTCTGTTCTTGGTAGATAAACGTTTCAAAAACTCGTATGTTGTGATCATGGTTGTTGCAGACATTGACATTGAAACCCACCTTGGTCCCAATCCTCTATAACAAGCTGCAAAACCACCTTCCTTCACCAAGTTCCTAACTGTTTGCATAACTGTCAATGGCCTTGTTCTTCCATTTTCCTCTCTATCCAAAACCTGCAAGCGTGTCTTAATTGTGTCAAGTGGCATAGTAATCATAGCCGAAACTCCACTAGCCATGGCTGCACATACCCCTTGTACTGCCACCATTTCCTTTGAACCCGGCCTATAACCACAACCCCCACCACCATTTACAGCATTCTCATCTTTCTTGCTGGCATAGCAACCAATACCACCCCACACAAGCCTATGAGCCACAGAGTAAGATGCCCACCAAACTGCATTAGATGGTGCATAAGTCAATATTGATATCCCAAATCCTCTATACAACCCTCTTGGACCATCCGCATTCAAAATCTTCCTAAATGCATCAATACCATTCATATACCTACACGAACTCGAACTGGGGATCATATTCTTGCTACTCTTGATGCTGCTACCATTACAATCTTGTACCATGAGTCTTTGGCTCACAACATCAATTGGGGTCCAAACTACCTGCGCAGCCATGGCAGAACTCAACCCAGCAGCAGCATTAGCAATAGCTGTTGCTGTAGTATCTGAAAACCCTAACCTAACAGTTGCAGTCCCAACATTACTCTTAGTAACCTCAAGCGCCGTCATGTAAAGTGCACGAGCTGGGATTGTACCCATCAAAGAAGTACCAAAACCCCTATAGAATCCTCTCACACCTTCATGATTCATAATTGACAATGACAATTTGAGGGACGAGATTTGCGTGGGCAAAACCTGTTGCCTAGTCTTTAAAACAACAACAGGGTAGAGAGCAGCTGATACACCTGAAAATAATGCTGCCCCAAGAAAGAAAAACTTCGACTTGTCAAGCATATGCCAATCTATATCAGCTGGTAGATGAATCTCTGATGCCGAATTATCCTCGGCAGCACTCAAACTCATCTTAGCCACTTTTAAAACACTAAATCACCAACAAGCCCTTTTAGCTCAACTAGATAAAAAGTCTTTGAAACCAAAAACAAGCTCACTCTCCTTTTTGCTCAGCTCAACCAGCGATACACTTAAGCTGATTAAAACCCAACAGAAATGAACTGAACCCAGATCCAAAAAGTCTTAATCTTCACTATTCCAACTACTAATTGGCTATACAATTATGTATATTGAAAAATAAAAAACCCAAATCTAAAGCACAAAAAGGAGAGAGACTGATTCTTGAACAAAATGAAAATGAAATACTAGGAAGATATGTAGGAGTTAGGTGAAATAAAAGTTAAAGATTGGAGGTGTTGGATTTTTCTTTCTCCTTCTATGCCAACAAATTTCAGACCAGTGGATCACCATAAAAGGGATAACTAAGAACAGATAGACAGTGGTGAAATCAGAATCTTACCAGAAATAAGTCCTAAGGTTGTTGCTATTCTTTACCGCTGGGAGAATTAAAAAAAAAAACTTGGAATAAAACATGTAAATAATAACGAAGAGAAAGTGAAGGCATATCACAAAAAGTGGATGAAGCAGAGATTGCGAGTGTGTGCTACTGTTAATTTAACGGAAAAGGAAAGACATGAGAATAGATTTTAGAGAGGATCGAGGAAAGTGGACACATGTCTGTTAATTTGTTTAGGGTTAGGACATAGGAAGAGCGAGGGGAGGCCCTTTGTTACCTTGTGTTTTCCTCCTGCTCTGATCAGATCTTTAGGCCTGGGCTGGGCTCCTACGTCATTCAATGAATGCCTTAACACTTTGAGCGACCATTCATAATTTCTAATTATAATGAACAAAAATAAATTTATAGTATGATTGTAATAATTAGATTGAATTTTAATTTGTTTTATCTAATCTTTCTATAATACACTGAAATTTTATAGTATGATTGTAAAAATCAGATTGAATTTTAATTTTTTTTATTTAATCTTCCTGTAATATACTGAAATAAAAAAGAATATGAGATTTGAATAAAAAATTAAAAAATAAAATTATGAAAATAAAAATAATAAATTGATATCTCATTAACTCAATTCAAATATCTAGACATCTATTCCTATAAATCCGTTGATCATCAATGTAAAATAAATATCCTTTCAATTCAAACAAATAAATTTGATGTCCCTTAAAGTTAAGGGGAATCGAGGAGATTATAAGTAAATTATTTAGATAAAACTTTCTAATTAATTTTTTACCATCAAACAAATTTAATATTGAAAAACAATTTTAATTCAATCGATAGTAGCCTTATGAGCAAAGTTTGTAAAATTTATTCTAAGCAACTGTTCAAAAGCTTGAGTAATTTAACTTAGCTTATTCATCTCTAATAAATTAAAGTGATAATTACAGCAATCAAGTTAACTCCTTTGCTTTTTATTCTAGTCCCTAACAACAATTACAGATTGAAAGAAACTAGAAAGCACATATATACCATCTCAAAACAATTCACTAAGCATAAACAGAAATCAATAGCATAATTCTAAAATAAAAATAAATAAGTACTTGAATATGAAAGAATTATAATGATAATGTTACTTCTCACAACTTAATAATGGAGATTGTGTATATTCCCCTTGAACTAAAAGCCAAAATTTAGTTCATAGCTCCTAGAAAATTAACAAAAACAAAGAGAAAAGAACGTTGTTGCGATTTGCTTCCTTTATTCCCTCTCTCAGCTGTAGTCATTCGTTAGGATTCTTCCCATGATTAAAAGTCCTTAATGTTACTTAATTCCTTCTTATTTATCTGGTCATTAGGTTGATTAAATCCCTCATAATTTGTGTTGAAAACTGACTCTGCTGCTGTCACAACTCTAATGTAATTAAACTATATTGCAACTTATACTTTGTTTTTGACTTGGTTTCTTGCAATATCCGGTTATTCTAGATGTATTCTTTTATTCATGGAATGTTAGAGGCTTTATTTGCACATTTCTTGAATTTTAAGGCCCATCGTTTCTATGTCAAACTCTCAGTCGTAGTAGGATGCTCGACACCATTAATCTTCCTATCAGATTTGGAGACCAATCTTGTCTTTCAGCTTATGTATGGATTGTTGCCTTCAAAAAGATTTTATCTAACTTGACATCCTTCATAAAATTTGTATTCCTGGATATGTAGATAATTTTGGGTTTTTGAATTGCATGATTTTGATATTTAAGGCTCAAGATATACTTGTTTGAATCTGTAGTGTGAAAGCAGAGAATCCTGCTGCAAGTAGGATTTTGGCCTAATTTTACAGGTCTGATTAGTGGTTCAAACAAACTTGGATTTCTTCCCATAATACCTTTTTAGAAAGCTTGATATGTGTACTTTAACTTTTATGCAGCCCACATTCACATTCTGAAATTATAACGTGATGAAAAACTATCACAAGAAGCAAGGTTCGAAACATTAAATGCAGAAATTCTTATATTTTAGCAATTAAATTCACAAAGTTTCTTAGGCATGCCAAACTCATAAAAATAACTTTCAATAAGCTCAAAATACATTAAAAAGCATAGTGTGAAAGGAATACAAACATATGTATATTTTGCACTTATCAAATTCCCCCACACTTAGCTTTTGCACGTCCTCGGGCAAAATTTTAATTTTACTTTTTCAATATAAAAAATGTAATGCCATCAACGAATAACAATTAAACTCTCAAACCATCATAACATATCATGAATGACATTCCAATCAATTTAAAATTTTTTTATGAAGTGTTTTTACTTTAGAATAAAACAACCACATAGTAGACCTCACATAAATGATCACTTAATTCTCGTGTGTTTGAAAGGTTAGTGTTTCACTTAAATTCATTCCAATGGAAATGATCAACCATAAGCTTGCGAATCATCTCACTCTCCACCATTTAGATTACATGTATTTCACAAATCATAAGGTCTTTCTAAGGATTGTAATGTGGCTTGGTTTAGGGTGGAAAATCTTTGGTAAGGTAGCTTAAAAGTTGTCGAAACCAATGAAACAAAAAACCCCAAAACAAGACATAGAATATTAAACACTCTCTAGCCATTTTGAACTTGGCAAATATTAAAGCTACATTATCTTTTTTTTATTGGAAAATTGATCGTTCAACAAAACAAAAATTTGGTTCAAACTATAGAATGATCTTTTACCCTTCTAAACTTCAAACCTTTTCTAGAATTGTTTTTTTGGAGGAATCAAAGATATAAAAGATTGAACAAATTCCTCAATTTGCCAACATAATATCATGTGGCTTGCATTTTTTTTTTTAAAGTAAAAGCTTGTTCCCCCACACCTGACATAGCCACTTCTGAATTTAAGACACCCCCACAGTTATTTCATGTATTCTCATGCTTATATAATGATATATGATTCTCCATTAGTTTTACGGCTTGGGTAAGACACTGTTTGGTTTACAACTTGTAATGCAGGTTTATAATCAAAGAAAAAGTCCATTAGCTCAAAAGAAGTCCCAAGGGAAAGATTTATCCAAAGGTGAGTTGTTAGGCTATATAAGATACATAATAAAGAATGCCTTAATCATGGTCATGTATACATGTAAAAGTATGGTCTTGATTAGAATCAGAGCAAGTTCTAGAGAAAAAAAACCAATGGAAGAAAATCACACATGAAAGGAAAATAAAGACCGATATGGATGTGTCGGTCATAAGGCTCAAAATCTCACAGGCTTATGTCTACTAAATTCAGTTACTTTAGTCCTAAAGAAAATGACTGGACTAAACAATCTTTAAAAAAGCAAAATCATCATGCAATCATGTTATGATTTTCTTAGGAGCTCAAATGAGAATTCGTTAATGATATTAACAATTGACTAAACAATCTTTTAAAAAAAGCAAAATCATCATTCAATCATGTTATGATTTTTTTACTAGCTCAATTGAGAATTCGTTAATGATATTAACAATCAAGACATTGAAATAACACTACCACAAAAAATATTTTGGTTCCACAAATATAAAAATTATGTTTGCAACAGATAGCCCCCAAATCGGTAATTTTAAAACATGAAGATGTAGACATATTAGAATTGCTATAGCAAAGCATAATGCCATCAACATAAAAATGATAAAAATAGAGCATAATGCCACCAACATAGATAGCCCCTAAATCCCTCCACACTTAATATGGACATTGTCCTCAATGACCGTGCTAAAAAGAGATAGGGAAGTAAAGAAAACTGCCATAAATGTGTTTTTTTTTAGCAATGTTGTATAGCTGAATTATTGAGGGCTGATTCGGCAACTGAAAAGCAATATGTTCTTTGGTGTGCTCTGTAGTTCCAACCAAAGGAATAAAGTTTGTGGAGAAAATATGGTGGAGAAAATTCAAATTAAACAATACTAAAAATAGAGAAAGCAATAAAATGAACTAAACAAACAAAAAAAATCTTTATTGGTCGTGGTGCAACACCACGCTTAAATTGCCTCCTTAAAATGTCTTTCTTTATTTTCTTTGGCTAGACAACTCTCAATAGTTTTTCTTCTCGGACTTCAGTTAGATCATTTACAATAATTGTAACATGCCCATTTCCGAGACCACACATCAATCACAAAAAGGGAAAAACATGGTAGATTTTTTTTAAAACTAGATTCATACAAGGTTCACCGAAATTTCTATCAAAATTTTGGTAGAGTATCCTCTATACCGGGAGGTCACAAGTTATCGATAAACAACCTGTACACTTTCATTAATCATTACTCAATCACATCCCAATCATCATGAATCTCAATAATCATAAATATTCAATGGTACAACCACAATTTCCCAAATATCCATATTTTAAAGTCGGAAATAAATTAGTACTTAGATTAAAGAAACAAACATGCATGAAAGTTACGAATACGTAGTAATATAGTTTACATTCAGACAATCGATTTAAATGATGTTATTGCAATTCAAGTCATAATAGTTTCTTGAGATACAGATACATTACATTCATTTAGTTCTAAATAACACAAAAGAAAGAGAATCTAGAATATTACTCCTACTGTGAATATGATGGACCTGCAACAACATAACATTAAAAAATAATCATAAATAAAGCAATATTAACGTAAAGAATATAATAAATCTACATACTATCATAATTCTTTACAATTCCCCATCTAGTCTCTTTCTAATGCTTCTAGATTTATCCTTTCGGGAATCACTACACATTTTCCCCTTTTTACTCCCAGATTTTTCGACTAATGTCATATGTTAATGCTGAAGGAACAATTCCTTCAAAAATGCCGATTCCCATTTCATTGATACCATCAACCATTCTCCATCGAGATTGCTAATCAAACCACTTCCCAAAAATTTGGGATGGTAATACCAACACTAATGAATCTCATTAGTATCAATTAGTCGCTCTTATCGGGACCGACTAATCAAGTTTGTTGCAAATGCCGACATCAATGCAGCTTATTGATGTCATTAACTATTTCTAACCCAAAATAGTTAATCAATTTTCCATAACACTTTGAAATATCTTTGGTAATGCTGATGTCAAAGATTCTTGGCATCATTAACTTTTACATCAGGAATAACTAATCAAGTTTCATAGAATTGCCGATATCAACTCCACCCATCAATATCATATTCTTAACCCGAATAGTTAATCTCTAGGATGGTCATGCCGATGTTAATAAACCTTACTAACATCATTAGCCTCCTGCACTTGTGATTGGCTAATCAAATTCAAGAAGTGGTTACCATTGAAGTCCATTAATATAGTTTACTATTCCTAACCAAACCAATTAATCAAGTTTGTCTTCATTTTTCATTTATTTCATCTGATCATTTCTCCTTTTAGCAACATCAACATGCACACAATCCAAGAATTAAATAGATTTCCAAGGTTATAGATATTTAAGAACAGTGTAGGTATAAGACACCTACCTACTGCAGAAACTCGACTTGCGCTCCCTTGCTGTTGTTGTGCTCCTCCTACGGTCCCTCCTGAATCCATAAGCATAACATATTATTTCTTGCTCAAGTTACATTTCTCATAATAATAATAATAATGACAACGTTGACTTCTTTTTAACAATTGCTTCCTTTACATTTGTGTTTTCATTACATCCCTTAAGATCATGGTTCTTTATCTAATCATAACTCATATCATAAATTTGGTTTTGAATATGGATTATTTCTTTTTGAATGTTAAGACACGACACTACATGTTCTCTGAAGGGAAGGAAACCCAATTCTGCCCCTAACACGACTAAATTTCTTATTTTGACAGCCTGTTGAAATTGCTAGTAGAGGTTGCAGTTCAACCTCTTCTCAAATATTTATCTATATCTAGAGGTCTAGACCTCCAATTTAAGCGAGGTTAGATTCGTTAGAAAGCTAACATCCTTGGCTATAACATATATGAATAAGAGTTTCCCAAATTTTATCAGTTTTAGTTTCGAATCCTCTATGGAATCAAGGTGATGAATTTGACCAGCTTTCATCTATGTTTTAAATGAACTTTCAATTATCCCCATTTTCCTTTTCACTCTCAAGACAACCATTTCTACATCATATGCATGGACCTTCCTAAATATGACCTCCTAAGGCCGCTTAAGCTAATTCACCCTTTTTTGTGTAAAGTGGTAAAAAAAAAAACTATTTCAAGGAACATACACATTATTGAATCCCATGTTTTCCTACCTTTTACAAATCCTCCTAAGTCAAGCCATATGCTATACATATAGCCAATAAACTTATTTCTACCCCACATAACACATGCAATTGATTTACAAAGTTCCCTTATCATCAAGTTATCATGCTTCACTTATTAGTAAAATTTCCACTACACCTAATTCACTCATCATTATCATACGAAATCGCAAAACTCCACCCCCCCTCCATAATCTTGTCTTGGTTGAAACATAACCTAAGGGAACCAAGGGTTCCTTTCTCCTTCCTATGTGATAATTATCCTTTCTAGCTATTATTCATATTACAACGACACATCATAAGCAATTAACAAAGAAAATCACAAATTCTACTCTTCCCACTCACTCCCCTAATGGCCGGCCACCTTGGATCCTTTTTCCATTGGCTTTTCTTTGTTGTTTTTACATAATTTCACATCCAAGGCAACCTATAATACTTTAATTGATCTAATTCCAAACAATTTTATATTTCCCCTAAATTTTGTTCTAAAATCCTAATTTCAATTCAAGATAATTACACAATTTCTAATCAAATTTAAATTAATTCGTATAATCGAGTTAGGGCTCCTTACTTGAGGATAATTTGAACTTTGATTCCTAGCTGGTTGAAAAATTCAGCTCCTTCCTTTTACACCCCAGCTGACCCTCTCCCCCTTTTCTCCTCACAATTTCTTCTTCTGTTTCGTACAAATTCTCTTGCCAAATGGTGTTTTCCCTACCAACCTATCTAAGACTTGTAAAATCTTGACAAACTTTGGTGTTTCTCTCTCAAATTTTTAATGGAAAATCTAACCTATCTAGAATTTCTCCTTTTTTTTGTTTCATGCAACCGACCTCATGAAGAAAGAAATGGGGGTATTTATAGCCCTATTCTTTTTAATTACACTTTGACCTTTTTTCCTTTTTCTTTTACACAATTTGAGTCATACTTCTTTTGTCTTTTATAATCTTTATAATTAATTAATTTTTTTATATAAGTTCATTCTCGGGGTTTACAATAATTAATGGCAGGGTTTCATTCTCTTCCAAGTACACATACTTCAAATGTTTGGGTAAAGACTTCAATTCCAACTTCGGGCCTGTTCAATAGAAGATAAAACCTTTTCATAAGAATTTGGTAGCTGTAAAGGAGAGTTAACCAAACTATTTGGCATTTTAAGTAATGAATGAAAAGACATAATTGCTTCTTTCATGTCCTCATTATTCTCCAGCCTTGCATCCTTATTTGTCTTGCTATGTTGTAATACAAAGTTCAACTCATCTTTTAAGAAATTATGCTCATAATCATCTTGCACAATGGGGTCAATTACATCAGCATAAAAAACAGGTTTAAAGTCTTTTATGTATTTCATAGCATAAAGGATTTTTTTGTTAGCAGAGTTGAAAAGAATGTTGCACTCCCGCATCTTTTTGGTAAAGAATTGTATGACGTGATGTCAGAATATGGTGACATCGTGTTTGGTTTTCAATCCGCTAAGCAAAAGTTTTCTAGTTTTGGTTTGACCTACAATTGGGTACAACAAATTATTTTATGAGAGCTTCCTTATTGGAAGACCAATCTCCTTCGTTATGACATTGACATCATGAACATAGAAAAGAATATGTTTGAGAACATTTTCAACACGGTCATGGACGTGAAGTGAAAGACAAAGGACAACATCAAGGATATAATGGATATAGCATTGTTTTGTCATCGTAAAAATATAAAGTTGGTCTATACTGGGTCACGAGTTGCAATGCCCAAAGTAAGCTTCACCTTAGATAAGAATGCATAACTACCAGTCTACCAATGACTTAAGAGTCTGCGTTTTCCCGATGGACATGCCTTGAACATATCAAGGTTGGTTAATTTGGAGGATTGTAGATTGTATGGAATGAAGAGCCATGATGATACAAAGAATTTATGGAAGAAGAATAACAGAGGAGAATTAGGGGATTAGAATATAATTCATGCCTTATATTAAAATTAACGTTGGCATTTATAGCCATACATTGCATAATTGAATTAACAACAGAATTAATAAAAATAATAAGAAAGTATTACAGCATTGCCCACTACTTAACAGTTAACTAATGACCCATGTTCTTTCAGCATGACTAATTGCCCACGTTCCTGCAGCACGTTCCACATTCACATTCATGCAACCTAATCTTCACGTTCATGTAGCATGCAACATGATCCTCTACAGCATGATCCTTTGTCCACCATGTCCACAATGTGTAGTGGATGTATCATTCCCACCCACTTAAGAATCCTTGTCCACAAAGATGGAAGAAGGATAAGTTTTAGTGAAACACCATTCATTCTCCCACGTTGCATCTTCGACAGGAGCTCCCTTCCACTTAACTAGAATTTCAGATTTAGGCCGGTACTGTCCCTTGCGAATTACACGTCGATCTAAGATAGCCTCAGGTTCTGGAAGAATGGTAGAGGTATCGAACACCAAGGGAAGATGGGGTTAGGGTTGTGTAACTTGCCCATGATGCTTCCTTAACAGATTGACATGAAATACATCATGAATTAGTGAACCTGGTGGTAGCAACAATTTATAAGCAACCTGACCGACTTTCCCCACAATTTGATAAGGACCAAAAAAACATGGGGAAAGTTTCATAGAAGCTCGAAAGGCCACCGAAGACTGTCTATAAGGTTGCAACTTTAAATACACATGATCTCCCACATCAAAGGAAACGTCACGCCGGTGCTGATCCGCTTGACATTTTATACGGTTTTGGGCCAGTAAGAGATTATGTCGTAATTCCTTTAAAATTGCACACGATCACGCAAACTTTCATCCACAGCTTGGATGCGTGAAGTTCCTGGAACATATGTTAGCAAAGTTGGGGGTGGGGTTCCATAAACAGCTTCAAAGGGGGTTGTTTTGGTGGATAAGTGAAGAGAAGTATTGTAATTGAATTCTGCCCATGGAAGCCATTCAACCCATTTTCTGGGTTGGTCACCAGCAAAACAACGCAGATACTGCTCTAAGGTGCGATTCATTACTTCAGTTTGGCCATCAGACTGGGGATGATAACTAGAACTCATGCATAACTGGGTACCCTATAACTGGAATAGTGCCTGCCAAAAAGAACTAAGAAATACTTGGTCAGTAACGATAGACGCTGGAATCCCATGCAGACGAACCACATTGGCAATAAAAACCTTAGCCACAGTTGTAGCAGTAAAAGGATGTTTTAATACAACAAAATAAGCATATTTTGTCAAACGATCTACAATAACCATAATGACAGTATACCCATTGGAACGTGGCAGAACTTCGATAAAATCCATGGAGACATCAGTCCATATTGTTGTAGGAATTGGCAGAGGTTGCAGTAAGCTGGCTGGTTTCATGCAATCACTTTTGAATCTTTGGTAGACATCACATTCCTTCAAGAACTCCTTAACCATCCCACCATCCCAGACCAAAGGAAGTTCTGCTTGATGCGGGCGAGAGTCTTGTGATAGCTATAATGGCCACTTACTGGTGAAGAGTGACCATAGTTTAAAATCTTCGGGATGAATTGTGAAGTGGGGTTTAAGAAAACTTTGTCATTCTTAAACCATACCCCATCCTGCTGAAGCAGTGGAGCAGACCCCTTCTTTAGCAGATCGCCATAAAAAGAATCCTGTTGTATTTCTTTTTGAAGCAAGGACCACCAATCTGCTGATAGCAACGAAAGAGACAAGAACTGAAATTCAACTACACGGGATAAAGAGTCTGCACCTTGGTTTTCCAGTCCTCGTTTATATTCAATCTGGTAGTCATATCCCAGCAACTTGGGCAGCCATCGTGTTTGTACAGGAGTAGTAATGCGTTGCTCCAATAGATACTTAAGGCTTTTCTGGTATGTGCGAACAATAAATAATCTCCCCAGCAAGTAAGGGCGCCGTTTCTGAACAGCCTTGACAATGGCTAACATCTTCTTTTCATAGGTTGATAATGCTAAAGCTGACCCCTTCAGTGCTTCACTGAAATATGCCACTAGACGACTATTCTGGGAAAGAATTGCTCCAAGACCGATACCACTTGCATCGCATTCCACCACAAACTGTTGGGAGAAGTCTGGAAGACATAGAACTTGAGGTGTTGTCAATACTTCCTTGAGTTTTGTGAAGGCTTGCTCTGCGGCCTCTGACCAATGAAAATTGTCTTTGGCTAAAAGTTATGTCAGAGGTGCTGCTATATTACCAAAATGATAGATAAACTTCCGATAATATCCAGCTAAATCGAGGAAGCCACACATTCCTTTTACTGTTGTAGGCTTCGGCCAATCCAGCACAACTTGTATTTTTATGGGATCCACCGATACACCTTGTTCAGAGATTTGATGCCCAAAGTAATCCACTTGTAAAACACCGAAAAGATATTTTTCTGCTTTTGCAAATAAAGAATTAGTGGATAAGATTTGTAGTACAATTTGAAAATGTACAAGGTGATCTTCCCACGATTTTGAATACATAAGGATATCATCAAAAAACACCTAGATAAACTTCGAAGATGAGGACGAAAGAGTTCATTCATGAGACTTTGAAATGTTGATGGTGCATTGGTGAGGCCAAATGGCATCACTATGAACTCGTAATGACTTTCATGAGTACGAAAGGCTGTTTTAGGAATGTCTTCTTCTCGTACTCTAATTTGGTGGTAACCCGATCGTAAATCCAATTTGGAGTAAATTTTTGATCCGTGGAGCTCATCTAATAATTCATCAATCACAGGAATAGGATACTTATCTTTGATTGTGATATCATTTAGAACGCGGTAATCTATACAGAACCTCCAAGCTCCATCCGACTTCTTTACTAACAACACAGGTGAAGAGAAAGGACTGTGGCTTGGCCTTATCAGACCCGACTGTAATAACTCCAGCACCATTTTTTTAATCTCATTCTTCTGATAGTAGGGATATCGGTAAGGTCTCACACTTATTGGTCCGGTTTGTGGCTGTAGGGGAATCTGATGGTCATGTTCCTGTTGAGGTGGTAAACCAGTAGGGGCTGCAAAAATGAAAGAATATTGCTCCAACATTGAGCTTACTTCAAACGGGTAAGATGGAAACTGGGCACTATTTCAAACTGATAGGATTTGGAAGAACAACCCCACGCCATGCAATCCATACAGCTCTTTATCAGACAAGGTTGTGAGGCTTGTTGGCTTAATTCCACGAAAAATATATGAACCGTCCCCTTCTTTGAATGACATGGTCAGCTGTTTATAATCCATCTCCACAGGACCAAGAGTTTGCAGCCATTGTACCCCCAATACTGATTGACATGCTGCAACAGGTAGAATGTATAAATCGGCAATTACTGGATATCCCTCTGTGTTGATGGTGAGTGCCCGACATTGTCCAACATAGTCGATCTTTTCCTTATTAGTCACCATAACTTGAAACTTCTTTTCTCGGTTAACTGGTAATGCCATCTTAGAAACAATAGCTTCATCAATAAAATTATGAGTGCTGCCACCATCTATGAGCAACATTACCTTCTTGTTCTTCAGTTGACCAATGACACACATAGTTTGTGGATGCTCAGTTCCTGTCATGGCGTGGAAAGAAAAATCTCAGGGATGACCTCTTCCTCTACTGGTTCGAGCAAGTCATGCACACTGTCCTCACTGCTTATGTTAGGAGAATCCCAAATCATAAACAACTGTGGCCGCTGGCAACGATGTCCTGGAACAAACCTTTCATCACAATAGTAGCATAAGCCTTTCTCTCTTCGTTCGCGTGCTTCCTAATTAGTGATTCTGCAAAAAGATGTATTAGAACTGGTAGGTAACCTAGGACCCTATGGCGGCCCTAACACTCCAACCGTGGGGTTGGCTGATGGTTTTGCTAACACTGAAGCTGGTACTGAAGGCGGTACATATCGTATAGGAAAAGGGGCTCTCTTATGCAGCTGATTCCTCTCCTCTATTAATCGTGCCACACCTATAGTATGTGCCAAGGTATGGGGCTGTTTGATTTTAACATCCAAACAAATCTCATCGTGAAGTCCTGCAATAAAACAATCGATCAAAAAATTTTCTGGTAGACCATCCACTTAATGTGAAAGTCTCTCAAAAGCCTCATGGTAAGTTGCTACTGTCGTGTTTTGTTTAAGGCGAGTTAAGGCTTTTGACGGATCCTCATAGTCGGTTGGACTGAATCTTTGTTGTATAGCCTTGGTAAACTCATCCCATGCCAATGGTCCGCGAAACTTAGTTAACCACCTATGCCACTGTAATGCAATACCCTCTAAATGGAAAGAGGCCAGCTGAAACTGCTGGTTTGACACAATATTTTGAAACTCAAAATATTGTTCTGCTTTGTAGATCCATCCTGTTGGATCATCCCATTAAATTTTGGAAATGATAACTTGAGATTGTGGTGTTGATGGTTATTTATAGGATGACGATGAGGGGTCTGTTGGTGTGAAGACTCTTCATTAGAAAAGGGGTTGATTTCAGGAGAATTGGTGTTTTGGTGACGGGTAGTGCGAAGAGCTTGAAGTTTTGTCAAAACTACTTGTAAGGTAGCATTAACTTGATCAAAGCTTTATTCGTGTCTAACTAGGATTTCATTGACTTCATTGCAAAATTTCGCATTTGATTTGCCGCGAGTATCCATGGTCGTAACCAAGAATAACCAGGCTCTGATACCACTGATACAAAGAATTTATGGAAGAAGAATAACAGAGGAGAATCAGGGGATTAGAATATAATGCATGCCTTCTATTAAAATTAACGTTGGCATTTATAGCCATACATTGCATAACTAAATTAACAACATAATTAATAAAAACAATAAGAAAGAATTACAGCATTGCCCACTACTTAACAGTTAACTAATGACCCACGTTCTTTAAGTATGATTAACTGCCCACGTTCCTGCAGCACGTTCCACGTTCACATTCATGCAACCTGATCTTCACATTCATGCAACGTGCAGTATGATCCTCTGTCCACCATGTCCACAATGTGTAGTGGATGTATCACATGACTGACACGTGTTTATGTAAACACTCATTCCATTAACTTATCGTTATTTATTGTTAAGGAGGATATGGGATGCACTCACGAAGATCAATCATTTCTTTATAGATATATACTCCAACAAGTTGCAGACACAGCACATTGAGAGGCTTTAAAGGAATATCATCCAGACAATATGCAAACTTGATATGATATTCCCTCCATTATTTTTTTTTACTCGATGGAGCATCTACCCATACATTTACCATATGAGCTAAAAGTTGGAGGCCTAGTCCAGTATAGATGGATGTATCAATTTGAAAGGTTAGAGATTACACATGCAATGTAATTAAAAATAAATTTTCATTGTTTTTGTTAATTGAAAACATTCGTTTAATTCCATGGAGGTACTTGTTTAATTTTAAGAAAAAGGTTAAATGCATGTTGGGGCTTCGATATGTGAGGTCTATATTATTGAGGAGATCTCAACATGTATTTCGTACTATTTCGAGCATCATTTGAGAGCAATAATCAATCACATTCCAAGGCATGACAATGGTGGTGAAGTGCCGTCGAGTGAGAACTTGTCAATATTCTGCAATCATAGATGACCCACACCAAAAAATGCTATCAGGGAAAGATATTTTTCTGAAATTGAATTCAGACAAGCATACACTTATGTGTTATTTAACTACAATGAACTGAGACCTTTTATTCAGTAAGTATACTACTTAAACTTTGTTACTAATGGAATATTTATCTCTTATAATATCACAAACTCATACATTGTTGAATACCTCGTAGGTAACATCGTCAATATTTACTGTATGATAACTCACAACTAACCGAATCCCAAATCTTTCGATTACAAGATGAACAATTTGCCACGTAGTTCATACTACATGTAAGTACTATCATAAACTCATTATCTATCGAGATACTTAATTTCATTACAGAATTCTCATTCACTGTTCATTGTTGTACTTGATGTACCATGTTTATAAATTGGTAGGGAATGCTAGTGCTACATTGTCTTTACTAAGTCTGGGTTCTGAAAGAAAGGTGAAGTTCTATAATGAGTATTTTGTCAATGGATACGTGTTTCATATTGATGATTATAGGCAGGGTAAAAAGACATAACATTGGGGCTTGTGTTAAGGGATCGACTTCTACTGAGTTTGAAGTTGACTATTATGAGAAATTAGAAGAGGTAATTAAATTGTAATATCATAGTAAGCATAATAAAATCATTTTATTCAAGTGCTATTGGTATGACAGCACTGACAGAGGAATCAAAGTAGAACCCCATCATGGTTTGGTCGAAATTAACTCTAAAGCTAGACTCAGTAAAGTCAACAATGTCTTTGTTTTCGTCAAGCAATGCCAACAAGTTTATTACACATACACTCCTTCCTTTAGAAAGGATCGTTCAAGAGTTGATTGGTTATCTATATTGAAAACCAAACCCAGGGATCGTGTCAAGGTTGTTCAGGATGAGAACGATGACTCAAATATGGAAGGTGATGTCTTTCAAGTTAGTGAGTTGGTTAAACCATATCGAGTTCCTCCATCGATTGACTTAGAAGAAAATTCAAATTCTCGCGTCTTCGATAATATTTTTGTTGATGTTGATGCTGAGGAGTTGAATGTTGTTCTGAGTTCCAGCGGATAAGCACAAGTCGATGAAGATGATGATAATAATGATATCAACGTAGAATATAGCGATGGAGCTGACGACGAGTCAATTGAAGAAGAAGAAGATAATTTTGACTAATTATCAAAACACGAAAGTGTAATGCTATAAACTATAATGTAATATTTTTTATGAAATTCTTTACAAAAAAGTATTTATTTTATTATTGTTATGTGAAGTTGTGTTATTGTGTTGTGTGTGCAGTTTTCAATTTAAGTATTTGCGGGATAGATAGATAAGGAACTGTTGCCCTCCCCCTGGCACTGTTCATAGAACATCACACCGATGGAAATACCGACAGTTCATGATTGTCGGTGTATTCCAGAGGCAAAGGGAGCTGTTCCCCTCCCCTTGGCATTGTTCATGGAACATTACACCGATGGAAATACCGACGATTCGTGTTTGTCAGTGAATTCTAAAGGCGAAGGGAATTGTTCGCCTCCCCCTGACACTATTCATTTAACATCACACCAATGGAAATATTGATGGTTCGTGTCCGTTGGTGTATTACAGAGGTGAAGGGAACTGTTCCCTTCCCCCTAACACTGTTCACTATGCATAACACTAATGGAAAGACCGATGATTTGCAGTCCATCGGTGTATTTTAAAGGCGAAGAGAACTATTCTCCTTCACATGTCGGTGATGGGAATTAAAGTTCACTGATTGAGTGGCAGGTTTCCCAAGGCTATCACCGATGGACTGCGAATTCCAACGCATTGGTAATTAATGCATCTCTGACTCTTTATTACTTTACCAACAGAATCACAAACGGGCCAAAAACAATCTAGAGGGTTTTTTGAATTGTTTTATGTGAAATGAAAATTTCAAGGGGATGTTGCCGAGGGAATCACCGATGGACTAATTTTAAATAATAATATTTAATAGTTCGTCGGTGATCCACTCGGTAAACACATAGTATAAAAACCAATGAGCGCATTAGAACTTTATTTTTTTCTCTCAAAATCACTCTCACTCTCCGAAATGCTCTCCTTAAATCTCAACGAACACAATAGAAATTAAGTTTTCTTTCTCTCAACATAATTATTGTTTTGTTAAATTTTAATTGTTATTGTCAAATTTGTTGTTCAATGTCAATTGAATATATATGATTAAATTTAATTACAAAACATTCTTGTCATTTTAGGATTAAAAATATTATCACGTTGAAAATGAGATGAACTTGAATTATCAAAATTGTTGGTAGAAATAAAATAAAATCAATTGGTTTGTGGCATATATGTTGTATATTTGCAGGATTGAAAATTTTGGGTAGTTTCTAGTTTAGGGGAGGCGCTGCAGAATATTTTTTTAAATCAAATTGTTTATCCAAATATTCATCAAATTTGTGTAGATGCATTGGGGAAAATCAATTACACATCGTGAGCACATAATCACAGTTAGTTCTTCTAGCAACGATGATGACAACATGTCATTGGGTGCCGACCAAGAAAAGGCACCTAAAGCACACGTGTCAACTCACGACGATGCCTCTTCGAGTGCAGTTCTGCAATGTAGAGGTGATGCCCTTTTACAGTGAGATCTATTCACCCACAAGTACGAGGCACATTAGAAGGACGACCTTTCAATATAAGTTTGTTTTGCTTTGAGTTGGTTTATGTTTAACAATTTCTAAACAAATAATATTTCATTAAATCTATCAATTTTTAGGTTCACAAATACTAAGGTTGCCCGAGTAATAACATCGGCATTTAAATCATCGATGAAAATTCCATTGTTTCAACGGAGCCAAGTTTTCAAATATCCTGATTGGAAACTACATATCGATGCATGGTTTACAAGATTTAAGGTTAGTGTTAACTTAAAATTTTTACTATTTTTTATGTTAATTCCTTTACTTTATTGAAATTATTGATTTATTTTTTATATATAAATTTTTAATGCAAGGCTAAATTTTAGTGGGATATAACAAATGATAATGTTGCTAGGAGGATTTGGTAGAATCATGCTGCAATTAGGTAACATAAAAAAAAATATGATATATTTTTTTTAAATTAAAATATTAATATTTCATTTGTCATCAACACATATTGAATACATTTATATCATGTAGGTTGCATGATTTTTGGTATGAGGCGCAAAAAAAATCTAAAAAATATGCTAGAGAAAATGCTCTACCAGGTTGGAATGACGTGGTGGTTTGGAAGGATTTTAGGCCGCCATACATCCCGGAGAATATATGGGAGGAATATATTCAGCATGTGACGTCCGAGTGTTTAACATGATGCTTAAGTCTGATGCGGGGAACTGAAGCCGGGAAATTCATGGTTCGGTTACCACGCTCACTAGCAGCTCCATTCTGTTCATTTCGCATGCGAAGCAAATGGTAAGATTAATTTTAATCACATCTATCTTTAATTAATTTGTTATTATTTATAAATATATTTAATTGTAAACATTTTGTTTCTTATAAGCTACAACTCTTGAACGTGAGCCAAGCCTAATGTAGCTTTTTGTGGAGTGAAGACCACCAAAAAGGAGTGGAGTGCGGCAGTTCATCAACAACCTCGCTCAACACTTTGTGGTATGTTTGTTCAACCATTTTCTTTTGAAAGTTATTATTTTCTTGAATTGAATTTGATGACTTCATTTTTTATTTCCAGGAGACATTAACAGCCGAATGAAGAAGAGATATAGGGATGATGCTTTTGCCCACCCGGATTTTTATCTGGATTTATGGATGGAGGCAAGATCGAGTGGTGGAGCCTATAGAAATCGGGTGTACGGACTTGCGAATGACCATTAGGAGCTCGTAATCGATACCAAACACCTAGTCTCCAGAGTTCACAGTCTTGTTACAATAAGGAATGTGCAAGAATATACGACCCATCTAAATGAAAAATATAAACGACTGTCTACAGAATATGAAGAACTCCATCGAATGGTCATGGATATTAGATCACAGATGGATGATACATGTGCACCCCCTTTTTAGCCCTATGGTCTCGGGAACGACCAACCTCCTCCTCCTCCTCCTCTAGCACTGCCTTTGTTCTAGTTTCATTGTATTTGAACATATAAATTTGTAATAAATATTTGGCTTTGATATTAAGATAATTTATTTTTACATACTTGAATTTTATACAGTGTTATTTTTTTAATTATTTCCTTTTTTTGTTCAATAGATTTTTTTTAAAAAATATATTTTTTAATTATTATAGACGGAGTTATCGACAGACTCAATCCGTCGGTATATTTTAGAGAGTTGGAAAAACATTACTGCATATGCCATTTCAACTATTACATCACCGATAAAATTATTCCGTCAGTATTTTACAGAGGGTTGAAATAAAATTACTCCGAATGCCATTGCCAATCATCGACGGAATAATTCCATCAGTATATTCCAGCGGGTAAATTTGTTTTTGGCACACATTGTTCGTCTGCAAAACCATTGGGTTTTTTTAACCGATGGACATTTTGACAAAAAATAAGTTATCGACGAGCTGTTTTTATCCATGAATCAGTCGATAAAATACACATCGACAGAATAGTATAGTAAATATTGACATAATATTCTGTCAGTAAAACTGTTAAATCTAGTAGTGGGTTTGGTGAAGGAGACTCTCTATCAATCCCTTGAGGAGGGCGTGTGGCCATTTAGTCGACGGGGGACACAACCAGTCTAGGAAGACACTCAACTAGTATACTAAGAGGGGATGCATATTCAATTTGATGAGGAGGGATTAGACTTCTAGTCTAACGAGACATGCAACCAATCCATTAAAAAAACATGTGACCGGTTTTTTAATGTAGAAGAACCAATTCAACCTAAAAATTAAGCTATTAGGTGAGATTCCAAGATATGATTTATATTATTCTTTAACACCCCCTCAAGTGAAAGCCCTTTGGTCTTGAAATTTGCACAGGCTCACATTACCTTGTGCTTAATTTTTATCAAATAAATGAGGAAGATGATATTCAAATTTATGATCGCATGATCATCAAGATTCTCATCCACGAGGTTTTTTTATGCACAACTATATGAAGTATTTGATAATTTATAGTCAGCCCACTATTTTCTTAAGTAATTTTTTTAAAGCATAACTATTAACCAAATGTACCTTCTAATAATACTACTCTCACCTTACAGTTATACCACAAATACAAGTATACAACATCGCTTAGTTTAATAATTAGATATTTAGCCTGTGCTATGTCGTGAGTCAGATAATTGTTTTCTATTTTTTTAAATAGTAAGACATAGAAAGTCCAAAAGCTAATGCATACTGGATGAAATATTTTTAAAATATTGAAACGATGATATTAGACGGCTTATTTCTTAAAAAAAATATTAAGACAACGACATATTAGATTGATTTATATCAATAATAGTTAATCTGCGAAACCCGTGAATTGAAGTATGAGATCACAATAACCCGGGGAACACAAATCAAAACAAATTAGAAATCCCAATTGTAATCAACCAAATATTGAAGACCCAAAATCAAAACTATATTCAATTAAACAAAAAGGACCTAAACAATAAACCTATATTGGTGGCCCGTGCTATTTCATCGGTCAAACTAATTTTTTCTAACATAAAAAAAGTTGCTCAAGTGTTGAAGGATGAAAGAGCTCACTAAGATGATTTTAACATCATTTAGAAATTAAAGGCAACAGGATGACACGAGAGGAGGGTGCATGTGTTGTAAGAGTAATGACCAAGAAAACAAACCAAAAAAATATCATGAAGTGAACATCTCATACTTATATTTAAACAATTAATATAACTTAATTCAAAAACATTTCTTTTAAGAAATACTAAATTTAAAAACAATGACATAAAAAGACCTCAAAAAACTCGAATTATTTTTAATTTTAGTGAAAACTCCTATAGAAAGCAAAAAAAAAAAAAAATCAACAGAGCCCAATATCAAATTAAATTAAATGTTGGAGGATGAAACTTAAAAAATTTGATGCAACAGTCCCGACTATTCATTTCTATCAACGCTAAAAGATCCCAACATATACTCTTAATTTGAGGGTAATTTTTGATTATTTATAAAGAATTCTACCAAAATTTCGGCAGAGTTTCCTTTGTATATAGAACATCTCAAGTTATCGACTACTTCCAATTTACCCATTCAATCCATCACAACAAGGTCCCACAGTTCCGGACTTTAATTCCATCATTAATACTCGATAACTCAAACAATCCATCCACACAATTTATACATATATATCCTATGAACAAGATCAATATAAACATAGTCCACATATCATATTATAAAGTCTGAAAGGAAAAGAGATACTAAAATGTAACGAGAGTTTAAAAAATAACATAAGTATTCTAAAAAGTTTCAAAAGGATTAATTACAGAATAACTAGGGAGTTTTGATTCATATATTATATCAGAGTTTACATAACTAACATACTACATGCTGAGCTAAGATTTTTATATACATTAAAGTTTACACAAAAGCATACTACATAATCTAGCTATTACTATTATGCTTGAGCTAAATTTTTACATAAGCTTAGCAAAGCAGAGTCCTAAAAACTAATGAGCTCCCTAGGTATTAGATGGACTTGTTATAAAAATGACTTAATAAGCATACAATTATATTGGCAACATAAATAAAAATGATCATATAATGAATACAAATAAAGCATAAGTTTTCTATTAGTTTCCTAAGAATTCTAATAATCAACCTATAAATTTATTGAGAATCATTTAAAACTCAATTAGATATCTTTTATATATTCTTAATTGAATACTCTTATTTTCTTACATGAACCTAGTAACTTTGTTTAGTGTTAACTAAGTCTTTGTTTACTGTTAACTAAGTCTCTATTTTCCTATGATTATTGGATGTTGGAATGTTAGAGGTTTGAATTATCCTATAAAGCATTCAGAATTGCGTCAGCTCATACATCAAGAGAGGATAGCTCTTTTTGGTTTGGTTGAAACTCGGGTTAGAGACAGGAATAAAGATAAAGTTTCTCAACTTCTTCTAAGTAATTGGTCCTTCTTGTATAATTATGATTTCTCTTGTCGTGGTCGTATTTGGGTTTGTTGGAATGCTGATGTGGTGAAGGTGGATGTCTTCGGAATGTTAGACCAGGCTATTCATGTTTCTGTCACTATATTATCTACCAATATCTGTTTCAATGCTTCAATTATTTACGGAGACAATAATGCTTCCTTACGTGAGGCATTATAGTCTGATATAATGAGTCGTAGTGAATGATGGGAGTCAACCCCATGGATTCTTATGGGCGATTTTAATACTATCCGGAACCAGTCAGACAGGTTAGGAGGGTCTTCTACATAGGCTGGTACTATGGACATATCGGAAACATGTATTTGAGAAGCGAAAGTAGATGATGTTCGGTATTCAGGTATGCATTATACTTGGTCGAACCAATGTCCTGAGAATCTGATTATGCAGAAACTAGATAAAGTGCTTGTCAATGAGAAGTGGAATCTGAACTTCCCATTGTCGGAAGCGATATTTTTGCCTTCGGGTATGTCAGACCATTCTCCTATGGTGGTAAAGGTTACTGGCAATGATCAGAACATAAAGAAACCATTCAGATTCTTCGATATGTGGATGGATCATGACGAGTTCATACCCTTGGTAAAGAAGGTATGGGATCAGAATTCGGGGGGTTGTCCAATGTATCAGCTGTGTTGCAAACTAAGAAAGCTAAAGCAGGAATTGAAACTTTTCAATATGACTCACTTCTCTAACATTTTAGATAGAGTCAAAGATGCAAAAAATGAAATGGATAAAGCTCAACAGGCTCTGCATACAGTGCATGAGAATCCAACTTTGTGCATGCGAGAAAGGGATGCTGTTTGTAAATACGCTTCTACCGTCAGGGCTGAAGAGAGTTTTTTCAAACAGAATGCAAGGATACAATGGCTTAGCTTGGGGGATCATAATACTAGCTACTTTCACAAATCAGTAAATGGAAGACAGAATAGAAATAAGCTTCTATCACTTACAAGGGAGGATGGAGAGGTTGTCGAAGGACACGAGGCAGTCAAATCAGAAGTAATTGCGTACTTCCATCGTGTGTTAGGAGTGGATCAGATGCCT